>Ga0209922_102498_pt1 | contig 15779 bp, 16 predicted proteins | sample ThiBiot_500_biof_FD_183946 | JGI IMG/M metagenome (GOLD analysis project Ga0209922, IMG submission 183946) | Wastewater bioreactor microbial communities from Cape Town, South Africa - Thiocy_expt_500_biof (SPAdes) | ecosystem: Engineered > Bioreactor > Thiocyanate-remediating > Anaerobic-Aerobic ...
CATTTTAAGATCTTCTAATTTCGCATCGAACGTTTTATTCATTGTGGCTAATTCAGCACGTTCGTTGATTTCAGGTGATTCCTTGAATTGTTCGTTTGAACTAGCCGTTGGAAGGTTTTGTCTAGTTGATGATTCGTCAACAGTCGATATTTCTTCATCAGAATCATTGTATTGTTTTCTAACTTTCAATGATTTCTGTTTGGCTAATTCGAGTGCGCTCATCCAACGTTGTTTATCGTTTTCAGTTGATGTACGTAGATGAATAACTGTTGAACCATTGGATATAACAAAATGACACGAATCATTGGATGATAAATGTGCAGATTCAAGATAAACTGTACCACGACATGTATGCGTCATTTCATCTTGAGTACGATAATAGGACAATATGCCGGCATGTAAAACAAACCAACGTTTCTGATAACCTTTTAAGTACTAAAAGATGAAGAAGAAAAAAAATGGAAATTTGAGACAAATGAAGCAATTTTTCGATTGTTATTTTTTACATTTGTCCATTTATATAACCAACCACGCATTTCGTCTTTACCATTGGCAACTGATGGTGTTGTTGATTGCATATATTGCGTTTGTTGAGCATGCATTGGTGGTGGAACAATACCCGTTCCAATAGCACCTAGATTCAATGAACTAGTTGTATTTTGCATTGATGTCGATCGTATTGCTGTTGAATGATGATGAGAAAATTCAATTGATGATGAATGATTCGAAGATTTCAATTGATTTGAACAAGAGAAATCATTAGGAATAATCAAAGAATTCGTATTGTTATTTGTGTCTACAAACAAAATGAAACAATATATTCAAGTTTTAATCTATAATTGATTTTTTCAAATCGACATGCGATCATCGTACGATATGTGATCAAATTATGTTATTCGTTTTTTCTCTCTCTCTCTCTCTCGCTTGCTTAGTAATGTCACAAATGGTTCTGCTTGGTTAACTTTGTGTATTCTCCTCTTATCGAAGTAAGAATAACATGAAATCAACTTATTCGTTATCAATGACGTTACGTATTGTTTTTCTCCTTTGAAAACAAGAAAAAACAAGAAAAGCACACATACAGTGAGGTGTCGCAGCAAGTGTATGACGTCTTCGACGTGAGCCAATAAATGGTGGTCGACATTTCGAAACTATCTTGCGCATACGATGTGGCATCTTTTTAGTTTAGTTATCGACGACAGAACAAATGAAAAACGAATAAGAAGAAGAAGGAGAAGAAAGAGCAACTGCAGAAGAAGAGAAGAAAGACTCAGAGATGTAAGAAAAAAGTCGAAGCAGCAGCAGAAGAAGGAGAAGAAAAACAACATGTAAGTAGTAGACCAAGATAGAGAAAGAGAGCGGTAATATGGAAGAACGATTCGAACACACAACAATAACAACTAACGCTAGAAAAAAATGTGTTCTTCTTCATTGTGTTGTTTGCTTCGAATTTCGGTTTGAATAATATCTCTCGACAGTTATCGGATGATGTAAGAAACGAGAAGAACAAAAAACAACAAAAAAGAACCGAGCGATCTTTCAACATTATCTTAACTTTAACAGCAAAAGGACAAAAGTCAACGAATCTAGTTTGAATATTCTTGTCGAATGTAATTTAGTTTAATTTTTAATGAGTCATTTTTTGATTGATTAAAATAGAAAACTTCTCCTTTATTTTCAATTATCTTGAACAAGCAAAATGTTTCTTTTCTTTTCCTTCATATACCACCCTACTTTAATATTAATATTCATCCAACCTCAAGAATGAAAAAAACTATTCTCGGCTAAATTCTTCCGTTTTTCTTCTGCTTCTGTTTGACTCCTGTCACACGGCCTCTCGAGGATAAAAAAAAGTATGATCATTTTTTCGTTGTTTAAAAAAAGAACCGTTTCTGTCAATGACAAATAGAGTACGTTTAGCTATTTATAGATGACACAAAACGGAAACAATGCGGGCAAACTGATTTGAATAATGAAGAGAGAAAAACAATTCTCTTGTTTAGAGTTTTCAATTTAATTAAAAAGAAAGATTCTTTTTCTTTTTAACGATGATAATATTGGAAAAGAAAAAATAATTTGTTAATCTAAAAAAGAGAAAATAGAACATGCAGATTTTCGTCAATAATCTTTTTTAATGAACGCACACACACACCCACACGAAGAAAAGTATCTTTTTCAAGCTGGATTAAACGTGTCTTCTTTTAATAAGCAGAATACACACCGGCATAGTAAACACAAGAAATGAGCAGAAAAAAGAAAGGTACGCAAATATGAAGCTTTCCTTCTGTGTTCGTTCGTTTTTTTTTTTGAAAATAAATATAAGTTTATATACATTTGTTAGTCTTCTGTTGAAAAACTTGTAATTGTCGTTGTTTTTTGTATGACATCATCAAATGGTGATAGTGGAATCTCTTCGACTGTTTCAATGACTGTTACTGATTCTGTGTTATCATCATCGGTGACTGGATCGAACGTGAAATTGTCTCGATAGCGCGAGAGATTCAATGCGAATGCAATCGATGGATCATCGACGACCAATAACTCTCCGAGCTGAAATTATCCAAATGAAAAAACGATGAAATGTTTCAATTCAACAAAAGCTTTACTTTAAATTGAAGCGAATGATCGAAGAAGAATTCGTCTTCAGAATTTGTTACCGGTGTTTCGTAAGTCAATTGATATGGAAGATCGAATGCTTTTGTTTCATTATCAGCTGTTGGCAATTTAAAACATCGAAATATCGCCGAAACAAATTTGACTTTGCCTATTGCTTTTTGTATATCTTCATTCTCGATGACGACTGGCTTAGCTGTGACTAAACGTGGTTGAGTAAAACCAGCACCTGTTGCGTATAAAATTAAATCTTCCCATTTCAAAGCGCCGCCGATGTATTCGCCTGAGAGAAGTTCTTGATGTTCAGCCGGTATAGCACGATTGACATAAACATCAGAGAAATAGAATTCACCGCCCGGCTGAAACACAAGATCATCACATTGAAAAATTTTTAAAAAATTAGATTCATTTACTTTGAGAATTTTGCAAATGCCTTCGATAATCAATTGTTTATTTCGTTGATAATTGATGACGCTGTTCGAACTGGAAAACAAGAAAGGAGCTTTTTTTTCTTAAATTAAATTGAGAAATCGATTAATTACACAACGACATCGACGGAATTATGTTTGAGTTTGGTTTTTTCTAAATGCTCGATGTCGCCTTCGATGAATTCAACATTGGTTTTCTGAAATCCAAATTTTTTCATATGATAATCCACTTGTTCTCGAGCGAAATTCAACTAGAATTCAAATCCAATCAACTCGTTTTTTTTTCCTATCGAATTTACTCGTTCAACATCCGAATCAATGCCAATAACATGTCCGTTTTCTCCAACAAGTTTCGATAAAATAAAAACATCTCGGCCAACATCACAACCGATATCAACCACTGTGCAACCTTCTAATTTCGGTGGAAATATAACAAAATTCGATTGATGAGATCTGAATGAATTCAAATGAATTTATTTTCCCAAAGCAAACAAACAAAGTTTGTTCCTTTACTTGGCAATGACATCGGGATGTATCTGTTCGATGATTGTATTTAAAATACTTGGCGTTCGAATGAAATGCGGTTTCATTCGAGAGAAATGATCCGAATCTTGATCGTCATCTTCCTCTTCGACGCTATAAACACTTTTTGCTTCTTCACCTTCACTTTTATCCGTGGTTAACGACATAGTTTATTTATTTATCTAAAACGAATGATATTTCTGTATTTCAAAAAACAACAACAAGTCAACCGTAGGGTTTACAGTGCAAGTAGGAAAAGAAAAAGAAGTCTCCTTATGTATTCGTCATTCTTTCCAAAAAAAAATATATATATAGTACACAATTCTCTTCTAGCCAATGTTTGATGTGTTGGCGACACCTTTACATCTATCGACATCTTTAAACGAACCGAAACTTTGACGTTTTTGGAAAAGAAAAAAAGCACGATTTCGTTTGAAATAAATCGTAAAAAGGAAAATTTAATTTTTGAATCAAAAAAAAGAAATTCTCATCGATAAATATTATTTTTCATTGGTCGATAAATCTCAATTGTTTACGATCTGTTTTTTTTTCTCTCCTCTTTTGTCAGTTAGATCAAATTGATTCTTTCGATCATGACACGTGAAATTCTTACGCTACAAATCGGCAATCAATCGAATTACGTTGGCGTACATTTCTGGAATCAACTCGAACATGAATTCAATCAAAAGAATTCATCGATTGATTTTCATAGTTATTTGACATTTAATCAAAAAACGAATCTGCCAACAGCTCGCGTGCTTATTTGCGACTATCGAAATACATTCGGACATTTATTAGATGAAAATCCGATGAAATTCGAAGCCAATCCATCGATTGAAATCATCAATCGTCTCAAATCAGATAATTCCTGGTCGAAATACTTGAAAACACGAACGAAATTCAACGAGAAATCTCTTCTACCATTGAGAGACTATTGGCACAATGACGAGAATCAAAACAATCAATTCGATATCTATCCAATCGGTCAAGAAGTTTTCAAAACCAATATCGATCAATTCGAACATTCGATTCATTTTCTACTTGAATCTTGTGATTCGTTGCAAAGTTTTCGTTGTTTATACGATGTAAACAATAGTTTTTCCGGTCTATTCTCTTCGATACAAGATTATCTTCATGATGAATGTCCGAAACAACCGATTTGGTCGTTTGCCATTGGCGAAAATTCCTCGTCGTCGATTTACAATCTCGCGTTTTCACTTGTCAATTCAATAAATGAAAATCATATGCCAACATTAGCATGTCTCGACAATCCCGATGCATTCGAAACCAGTCTCGCCATTCAACACGCTTTATATTCCTCGTTATTTCCATTGGACGTGCTCGCCGATCGTTTATGTCCGATGAAACGAAGTTTTCTCAAATTATTCTCGAAAATTCCCTTCGACTACGCGCCATCGAAAACTCTGATGAACTATCTCGACAAAACCGATCTGTTCCCTTCGTTGAATCCGTCAGCCATGCATTTCGTCGTTCGTGGTCTAACCAAAGCGCAATTGTACAATTCATCGGTGTCGAAGTTCGATTTCGAAACAGCTGGCGAATTAATCGAAAGATATCTACGCGAAGAATACAATTCTCATATGTTCATTTCGAACACTTCGTGGACTGAGAAATACGATGGAATCAATGTTCTTTCGGCGATGATTAACGATGAGAAATCATCGGAGGAATTCTTCGGGCAATTGATTGAGAAGCTGAAAAAATCGAATCTGAAAACGATTTCCAAACGTTGGCAAGAGAATAATTTCGACGAGCAAATGTTCGAACAGTTGATCAATGATTTGAGTGTTTTACATGAACAATATTTGTTTTAAAAAAAGAGAAAAGTTATTTAACAATACGATTGACATGTTACGTTTTGTTTTTAGATTGAAAAGAGAACATTTTCGACGAAAGATATTTTGTGAATGTGCGTGTGTGACGATCGAATTCTCTAGTCGAACCACAGAACGTCAATTTTTCTAACCAAAACTACTAGTAAGTCGAATAAATTCACCCTTAAGTTATTAAAAACGATTTTGTTTTTCAGTTTTCTCCTCGAAATGAGTAACGAAGGTTCGTCAACCAAACTTGTCCTGCCTATCAATCCCGGCAATAGTACATCGACAACGCCAACCTCATCCTCGCCACCGCCATTATCCCTAAACGGCGAACAACAACAACAAGCAATCAATCTCAACGGCGACGGTAAACTAACATCCAATGGCGTACTTTCCGATCTTCAATCGACATTCCAAGGTTCATCATGGAGTAATGTTATCGATGTCTCCGGTGATCATTCATTTGATATACCCAATGGTAATCGAATGTTTGAAACACAACCAACACCTTTGATGACAATGCAACAGCAAATGTCCTATCAGCAAGCCATACAACGACGGCCGATAACCGCCGCACATAACTTTCCAACGCAAAACATTCGTCCGGGCAATGGTCTGCCGATGAATGGTCGATGGACGAACGAGCAATCGTCAACGATTGGCCCACCGCCGCATCTACAACAAGCACCGCAATCGCCAACGTGGAATCAAGGATTTTCGGCCACTTCAGCTCGACGACCGGTTTTGCCCAACGTTCCGATGTCTCAATCGGCAAAGAAAGGACAAAATAACAATTTTTTTCCATTTCTTCCACAACAAACAACGACAACAAATCAAAATCCATCATCGATTCGACCGGCAACATCGGTATTCGGCACGAATTTTCCATCGACACAAAACGGCGCCGATCTCGGTCAGAATTTTCCATCGGGTGATGCTTATGACATGAATTCATTTCATCAAATCATGGACATAATGAGAAATGATAATGTTAAACGTGTTTATAATGACGATAACGGAATGAGTAGTCTACTTGATAATGATAATTTAATATCAAATGGCAATCCAACGGGCATGGGCAATATGTCGACGGGTTTGTTTAACACATCGCCACGAGGAATGACGCTCGATATGAACAAAGAAGAGCGATTCTCGCGAAAGGTGTTCGTCGGTGGTTTACCGCCGGACATCGATGAAGAGGAAATCATCGCGCATTTTCAACGATTCGGTCCGTTGATTGTCGATTGGCCGCATAAACAAGAGAGCAAATCGTATTTTCCTCCGAAAGGTTACGCATTTCTGATTTTTACCTACGAACGGTCCGTTCAGGAGCTCATCGACGAATGCGTCATCGACGATTCGAAACTCTACATGTGCGTATCAAGTCCGAGCATGAAGGACAAAGCTGTACAAATCCGTCCTTGGCTCTTAGCCGATTCGGACTTCGTCATGGACGGAACACAGCCGCTCGATCCGAGAAAAACGATCTTCGTCGGCGGTGTTCCTCGGCCATTGCGTGCCGTCGAATTGGCCATGATCATGGATCGTTTATACGGTGGTGTTTGCTATGCAGGCATCGACACCGATCCGGAATTGAAATATCCGAAAGGTGCCGGTCGTGTTGCATTTTCGAATCAACAAAGTTACATCGCTGCAATATCAGCTCGGTTTGTTCAATTGCAACATGGCGAAATTGACAAACGAGTCGAAGTCAAACCGTACGTTCTCGATGATCAATTGTGCGACGAATGTGCAGGCGCTCGATGCGGTGGCAAATTCGCACCGTTCTTCTGCGCCAATGTCACGTGTTTACAATACTATTGTGAAGCATGTTGGGCATCGATACATGCGCGTGCAGGTCGTGAATATCACAAACCATTGGTTAAAGAAGGAGCTGATCGTCCTCGATCGTTACCATTTCGTTGGTAAATCGTCTTATTTTTGCTCTATATTTCTTAATTGTTGTTTTTTGTATATTCGTTTTCTCTCTTCTTCTTCTTTTGTGAACGTTGCGCATACGTACGTCTTCATGTTTGTTTTTTTCCAATAAGACCTCGCGCATTTCTTTTGTTTTTGGATAAATGTTGTTAGTGGGGATAAGTCGTTTTGGATGATCTCGTATTTTTCTTTTTCTGATAATTGTCTTTAAAAAAACATACACACAACCAACCAACCAAGCAAACAAATAAAACAAAACACATAACGTGTTTGTGTCGACTCGTCTTAGTTGATTATTCGAATTTTTGTTCTTTTTTGTTTCTTTTGTGCAATCTTTTTACATATATTGTGGGCCTTTTTTTGTTATAAAACAAGTTTACAAAAAAAAAAACTACGAAAAAAAAAATTCTATACGCTCTCTCTCTTTGTGTTTTTCGTTTATTTTGTACACAAGTTTTATTTTGTATGATTTTTTCCGCTCGGTCTCTCTCTTCATTCATCTCAGCTTGATTTTCTCGTCTTCGGTCATTGTCATCAACGTTTTTCTTTCTCTCTTGGTGGGCAGCATTCTCGTTATCATTATTATTCATATTTCTTGTTGTTTCTCTTCTTCGTTGTCATCATCATTATTTCCTATCTAACCGATTCGTCATTCTTTTTTGATATTCGATTATATTTTTTGTTTATTTATTTTTTATTGTGTCACCATTTATTCAGACCGTGAAAAGGAAACAAAAAAAGAAGAGAAGGAGAGAAAAAAACAGCCATACACACAATACAAGGAAGAAGTCTGTCGATGAGCACATCTTTCCGGTGTCGTTGCTCGTTTACAATATATTCATTTTGTACCTTCAAATAAAACAGGCAATCTGGCGCGCAGATCTTATCCAAATGAACCAAACGCTCGTACGGGTTTGTGGAATCTTTTCTTTCTTTCTTTTTTGTTGTTCCCCGTTAACATTCTATTATCTCTCTTTCTCTTTTTTACTAGCATTACAAAAGACATTTTTTTTTGTTGATTGTCTATCTGATCCATCTTTGATTGTTGTCGTTTTTTTTTAATTCGTACCTTTTTTTTGTTGTGCTAAACTATTATTACATATTTCTTTTTTTTTCTTCTTCATCATTTTTTTTGTTGGAATAAAAATCAAGAGAATTCAAAAAATAGTTTATTTGCGACTACGAATTGTAAGAATTTTCTACACACAAAGTCTCAACCGTATATGTACATTTTGCGAGTAACAATGTTACAATACGAGCACAAATAAATCGAGCTAAACTGAGTTTATGGATGTTTTAACATTAGCTTTGGTTTTCTTGCAATCATTCACAAAGACAAATAATGAATAATATTCTATTGTCGAACAGAATTTGTCTCGTAGATTTCATCGAAACTGAATAAGAACGGCATAAAATAATACTATTTTGATTTGATATTTGCACCTGATGTATCGTGATTCGGTTTATTACCTAGAGAGACAGATAGATAAATGATCTTATTGATTTTTCGAAATAAAATGCTTACCGCCAGCACCAGCACCACCACCTCCTTTTTTCGGGCCTCGTTGTTGAGGAGGATAATGTTGGTTTGATCCTGTCTGATTGTTGTTCTGTGGCTTTTTCTTTTGTTGTTGTTGATTATTAGAATTATTCTTTGGTGGTTGTGGTTGATCCATAGGATATGGAGCGAAGTTCGGTTGAGGATATCTGTTCTGTTGTTGTTGTTGTTGTTGTTGTCGTCGATCGTTAAAATATCCATTGGGATTGGTTTGTTGATTGGAGTAATTTGAATATGGTCGAGGATTTTGTGGCAATTGCTGACGATTGTACATTTGAGCTGAATTTTGTTGAAATGTTGTTCGATTTGCAGGTGGTGGTGGACGTCGATTATCATGATTCGGTCGTGTTGATCGATGGTTTTGGTCGTTCGGTCGAATAGTTTGTTGTTGAACATTAGGTCGAACGCACTGTTTCGGTAGACGACTGACAAGACGTGCTAAACGTTCGTACAATATACGATCGAGCAGACACGATGAGACTCGTCTGGTGACAACAATCGGAATCTCTTCGATTTTTGTACAAAATATTTGACCAAGTGTACTCGAATGATCTTTCCATATGCAATCGGCATCATCGGCAGCGTCACTCGATGATAAACGATTGGAATAGAGAATCGATTCAAGTGCTGTTTTGATTACAATCGGCTCACTAGCTGCCGGAGGAAAGATAAGCGATGAGAGAATATTCGTTACCGGTGCTGAAGACGAGAGAACAGGTTTACTATGATTATCAAATGCTAAGGCAGGTTCTTCGCTCTCGCTAAGTGTTTTCGGTTTATCGTTTTGTAGATATTCGTTTGCAAGATCATCTAATGACAAATCACCATCGGCATCTGCATTGACTGATGTTGTTATTGGAACGATTGTGATACTTTCAGTTGATGAAGGTGGTGTTGGTTCGTTCTGAAGATATTCATTGGCGAGATCATCAAGGGAAAAATCATTGTCGGTTGTTGATCGTTGCGTTTCAATTGGGTTTATCGTTGTTTCAATTGAAACAATCTTACTAGATTCATCGGATAGTAGATTTTGTCCGATCGTAAGAATATTATTGAGAAAATCTCGTCGATTTTCAACTGTCATCGATGTCGAGAGAAGAGTTAATTGAGCAACTGAAACCAACAAATCGATCTGTTTCGGTTGTTCAACAAGAAATGTTGGTTCTTCTTGGCATTTCTGAATAGTTTGTTGTAGAATTTCAATTAAATTTCGACGTTTTACTAACACATTCGTATTACTAAAACCGGGTGGTGCTGATGTCGAAGAATTCTGATCACGTGCACATTCAGACATAATACGTACTTATTGTTGTTTGGTTGTTTTCTTTTTAAATAAATAGAATTTTGTAAAAACAAAAGTTTCTTCACATAGATTTCCACGGCTGACTCATCTTGTCAATAGAATCGATGCATAATTGCGTTGATGTCGCTAGATGTAGTTGTTTGAAAAGAGGCTCGTGAAATTACCCAATGAAATCAATCACTTGTTATTGAGTCATTAGAAGACTATTTGAGTTCATTTTCTTACATCAATCGACTACGACTAGATCAACATGGGATGCGATGGTGGAACAATACCGAAACGAGATGAACTCGTTCGACAAAAGAAAAAACCTGAAGCTATCGACAAAAATGCTGCTAATATGGCTAAATGGCGACATTGTGCATTAAAACATGATACACTTAAACGACCTATTGTCGTTGATTCACATGGTCTGTTGTATAACAAAGATGCCATCTTAGAATATCTTCTTGATCGTGCACAATTCGAACATGGACCAACGTATGTTAAGAAATTGAAAGATGTCAAAGAATTGCAATTAACTGAAAATGCGTCATTTAATTCGAACGCGAATGAACTCGGAACGGAATATCTCGATGTTTATTCATCGCCGTTTATTTGTCCATTGACAGGTTTAGAAATGAATGGAAAATATAAATTCTGCGCTATTTGGACATGTGGTTGTGTTTTATCTGATCGTGCCTTACGATCGATTAATAAGAATGTCACCGATGAAAAATTATCGTGTCCAAAATGTAGTCAAGAGTATTCGTCGAATGACGATGTTGTTATTCTTAATCCTGAAGATGAAGATATGAAATTAATGGAACAAAGACGTGAACGATTAGCTGCAGCTAATCCGAAGAAATCAACGTCGACTAAACGCAAATCATCGCCACAAGATGAAGAAGAAACAAATGAAAAAAAACCGAAAATCGGTGGGGAAGCCGTTGAAATGAAAAATGCAAACAAATCGATAGATTTATTTTTAGAATCGAAAACAGCGTCGTCGACAAAATCGAGTACAGCGTCAACTGGTAAACTTACGGCTACGAAAACAGCGCTTCAGCAAGATCCAACGAAATCAGATTTGTACAAATCATTATTCACAACTAGTGAAGCAGCAAAAAAGAAAGAAAAAAACAAAGCACACTGGGTTACTTACAATCCATTATACTTCTAATTTCGTCTCGTTTTTTTTCCTTCTTCTTTCTGTATTATAAAAACAAAACCAATTCGAAACTGTTTTTTCTTGTTTGTTGTCGTACAAATAAAATAAAATCATCTTGCTTTAGTATTTGTAGATGTATATGATAAGTCCAAAATAAGTAATCATGGATACTGTCAATGTAGATAATCATCATGTTCGAAGTTCATCAACTGATACAACAGCTAACGGTGGTATGACCGATGAAGCTGAAGGCATATGGAGTCCGGATATCGAACAAAGTTTTCTCGAAGCACTTGCTATTTATCCGCCATGTGGCCGACGAAAAATCATTCTTACAGAAGAAGGTAAAATGTACGGACGAAATGAATTAGTTGCACGTTATATTAAAATTCGTACTGGTAAAACACGTACACGCAAACAAGTGTCATCACATTTGCAAGTTCTTGCTAAACGTCATGCAAAAGAAATTCAATCATTACGTGATGATAAAGTTGCTAAACAGATTATTCTCGATCGATTGAAACAATATACATCGGCAGAAATCGTTTCAATGAATAGTCAAAAAATGCAAACGGATAATGACTCGTTTTCCGATGATAACGATGAATCAAAACAATCAACCAACAGTCCGATTAAGAATCTCTTGCAACCATCAGTTCCAATTATGACCGACGATTTTTGTCTTTCACCTCAAAAATCTGTTGTCATCAAAAAACCGATGAAAACGAATTTCAAATCAAATTCGTCTGTTGTCTTTGCGAACAAGAAACATCGTTCTCGATGTTCATCAAACGCTTCATCATCGTCGCCTCTCTCATCAGGCTCAACAGCTTCTCAAAGTCTAATGATTCCCAATCTTTCCGCACCATCATTTGCAATAATTGGCGACGAAAACTTTCGTCTTCATGATTTAAGTGCTTTTGCTGAAATTAAACGAACAATCGGCACGCCAACACATCCATCGTTAATCTATCCAACAACCGAAGCCTATGCTATTGATCAACATGATCTACTTCGTTTACATGCAAATGACATTCAAATGAGAAATCTTCATACATTCGAAACGATATCAATCGATCAAATCTTCGATAAATTTCCTCGTTACGAAGGTTTGAAAGATCTATTCGAATTGAATCCCGATGGATCATTCTTTTTGATTAAATTCTGGGCTGATGTTTCACTTGGATCATCATTAATGAATACGATGAATATGCGTGATGAATCATTTTTTACATCGTATACATATGCGAGTTGTTTGAATCGACCAATACATATATCGACACGTTTATGTTCATTTGGCAAACAAGTCTTGGAAAAAGTCGATACAAGTGAACATCCGCAACGTGATCAATTCGATCAATATATTTATCGTTTTGATCGATCGTCTCTATGTGATTATATGGTTCAATTTATACAAAAACTTCGTTCGCTTCCCAATGCTTATATGATGAATAGTGTCTTAGAGAACTTTACTATTCTTCAAGTGATCAAATGTCTAGATAATCCCGAACGTCTTTTACTTTGTCTTGCGTTTGTTTTCGAAATTCCACTGTTTGATGCTGGTGGTCCACAATACCACGTGTACAAATTGGTTGCCAATTAAATCTATTTTTTTCTTCGTCGTTTTCTTCTTCTTCTCATTCAATGTATCTTCGGTTATTATTTCTTTTTATATGCAATTCTTCGGTCCATTATTCTTACACGATTATGCCAAAAAACAAATTTATCAGTTGTGTTTTTCTTTCGTTGAACAGTGAGGTGTCGATTTTTCTTTTGCTCAATTACAGAAACTTTGAAATGTACTGCTGCTGTTCGAGCGAATAATCAACATGTTTGTGAATCTTCTATTAACTGTTTTTCCAATGCCTAATGATTATGGCATTCATCTTTATCATGTTATTTTCTACTCTCTCTCGTTCTCTTGTTCTTTCCGTTTACTATTCTCTTTCTCTACATGAATAACAAAAAAAAACCCGGTCCATGTTTCTTCCTTCTCTCTTTTTTTCTCTCTCTATTTTGTTATTGAAGAAAAAACAATAAAAGATGATCAAAAGAACAATTTTCTTATTCTAATTTATCCTCTCTCGTATTTCCAGATGGCTCTGGGCTCTCAACATGTTCAACTATTACAAGCGTTTAGAAAAGTCATTCCACCGCTTCTATTCGACGCACATAAAGGTGAATCTGGTCGAATTGGTGTAGTCGGTGGTAGTGAAGAATATACCGGTGCGCCCATATTTGCAGGTATGTCAGCATTTCGAACCGGTGCTGATCTCGTTCACATTTTCTGTGCTCATAATGCGGCTATACCAATAAAAAGTTTTTCACCTGATCTTATCGTGCATCCGATTCTCGTGAGTTTCGTTTAAGAGAAAACAAAACAAGCAATTGAAATCTATTTTTCAGGATTCGAAATCATTTTCTGATGATATTAATAAATGGTTACCACGTTTACATGCGATGGTTATTGGACCGGGCTTAGGACGAGATCGAGCTGTTCTATCGAATATTGAACAATTGATTGGCATTCTACGTAAACAAGAGAAACCGATACCACTTGTCATCGATGGTGATGGACTTTTTCTTGTTACGGAAAAGCCAGATCTCATTAATAATTATGAGAATTGTATATTAACACCGAATGCCGTCGAATTCGAACGGTTGTATGAAAAAATAACTGGTGTCAATGCAGAAAATCAAAAGAAAGAAAAAGATAAAAAACAATTAGCTCAACGGCTCGCTAAAGAACTTCAAGTTAATATTTTTATGAAAGGGCATTTAGACACAATTGCTTCGCCTGATAATCCCGATCCAATTCAATGTGGCATCGATGGATCACCGAGACGTTGCGGTGGCCAAGGAGATCTTTTAGCTGGAGCTTTAGTCACTGCCTATTATTGGGCAACTAAAAATCAAAATAAAATCACTGGGGGAAAATCGCCTAGCGACGAACAACCATTGAATCCGATAAAACTAACGACGGCACAAGTCGCTGGCTATGCTACATCGACACTTATTCGTACTTCCAGTCAAACAGTCTTCAGTAAACTCGGTCGATCGATGATCAGTGCCGATATTCTCAAAGAAATCGGACTCGTTTTTAATAAACTTTTCGAAAAATAAATTCTTCTTCTTCTTTTTTTTAATGTTCTGATTAAAATAAAGAAATAAACGAGCATGATATTTATTTCAGATGTCTCATCAGTCTCTTATCACTGATAAACCGTTGACATTCGTCGATTCCATTCGAAATCTCATCTCGAATACATTCGCTCCTTTTCAAAAAGAATATCGCCATTGGCCGTGGTCACAAATTGGGACCGTAGTCATCGCATGTGTTGGCTCCTATGTAGTTTATAAATATGTACCTGGAACATATCGACGATATTATATGTCATCAACGAAACATTTCTCTGATCGATATAATAAAGCACTTGATGAAGAAAAAGAAAGACTTTTCGATGAATTAAATCGTATTACAACAAGAGAAGAAGGAAGAAAGATTCAAGTCGTAGAAATTGGTGCTGCTCACGGTGCTAATATGAAATATTATCCTGCACATCGTAAGACGAATTGATATAGGTTTGACAGACAATTTTTCTTTCCGTTTATTGAATAGAAGTTGAACTTATTTGTGTTGAACCTATAAGAGAATTTGAAATCTATCTAACGCAAACTCTTCGACACAACCCACATGTTAAATGTCGAGAATTACTAGTCGGTGATGCAGAGAATTTACCTGGTAACGAAAAAACTCAAACGAAAAACTTCTCATTCTATTGTTTTGTTTTTTCAGTTATTCGAGATAATCAAGTCGATGCAGTTGTTTCAACTCTGACACTTTCTTCTTGTAAAAATGTCGATAAAGTTTTACGTGAAGTTCGTCGAATACTCAAACCTGTAACTAATCCGTTTATTTCAAAATCCGATGCACTTTATTCGTTTGTGTTTTCCTAGGGTGGTGTTTTTCTCTACATGGAAAATACGCGTTCAATGAACACATTTCTCACTCTGATTCAATATCTTTGTTCGCCTATCTATCATTCTCTATTCGGTATTTCATTGATACGAAATATTCCTGGTCATATCGAACGAGCGAATTTTCTTGGCGGAGTCACTCAACATGTTTTTGTTGCAAAGGATATTCCAATTCTTCTTCGTCCGCATGTATCTGGTGTTGCACGGAAATGATTCCTAGTTTTATTTATTAGTCATAGACGTCCTTCTTCTTTTTTTTATATGATGTACCAATTGATACTTTTTCCCAATGAAGAAGAAAAAAAAACTAAATAAATAAATTTAAAAAAAGCTTACGACACTCGGTATTCCCAGGCGGTCACCCATCCAAGTACTAACCGAGCCCGACGTTGCTTAACTTCAGTGATCGGACGAGAACTGGTGTATTCAACGTGGTATGGCCGTAAGC
>Ga0209922_102504_pt1 | contig 15745 bp, 13 predicted proteins | sample ThiBiot_500_biof_FD_183946 | JGI IMG/M metagenome (GOLD analysis project Ga0209922, IMG submission 183946) | Wastewater bioreactor microbial communities from Cape Town, South Africa - Thiocy_expt_500_biof (SPAdes) | ecosystem: Engineered > Bioreactor > Thiocyanate-remediating > Anaerobic-Aerobic ...
ATCTTTCTGTCATTCATTTATTTGCCTGAATTCAATCTTTGTCGGTATTAAGTATAAAGATTCTCTTGTTGTTTGTGTCTTCGCTGTCTCTGTCTCTCTGTCTCTCTCTCTCTTTTTATATACACATGCTTAAAACAGACTCTATCAAAATAAAAATCATATTCAAAAATAACTATTACTTCCTGTCGATGGAAGTTTTTCTTTCGGATGTAATCAAAATTCAGAAGTGAAAAATTATATGCTCTTCGAACTATTTATCAACATTGGAATTTCATACACGCTCATAAAATAGTTTGCGTGATTGAAATTTTTGCTCATGATTACAATAAAAATCACAATTAGTTGAAAATTAGCTCTTAAATAGATGTGCTATCAGTTGTGAACAAACGAAACCAAACGTTTTATACAGAAAACTGTAAAAATACGAGTATTTATCCGCTGTGAATATCTATTGACTAGTGTATACTAGATTACGTATTAACATTGATTCAAGTTATCGTTGTTACTGTCAATAACTTTTTCACTTTAGAGATTGGATATTTTCGAGATTTTTCCATCATATCAAGATATTAAATTTATCGTTAAATAAACCAAATGAAAGGAGTAAAAAATAAAATATCGCACTATTCGATAAATTTAGTCAAGTTTATGTGTCACATAATAATCTTCGTGATCGTAATTTTAAGGATCACGCAGACTACCACGCCCATAACAATTGCCGAACTATTTTTGATGTTAAAGAAGGAAAAAAGAAGAGAATTAGTTTTAACATGTATTCATTATCACAGAAAAACTCTCACAAAAAGTCGAGTATCAATAACAATTGTAGAACAGAAAAGTAATTTATTTTCTCTTCTCTTCTTTGTTTTGACCTTGTTATCGTCTACGTTAATTTATGATGTTTAATTGCATAAATAAGAATTCAAGTATGACGCTAGTGTTTTGTAGATACCCTGGTAACGACAAAAGAATTTCACGGTAAATAAAGTACGGAACTAGATAATAATAATAGTTTATGATGGAGAAGAAAAATGTTTTCATATTTTGACAGTGTTTTCTTTCTTCATTAGGCTATTTAGTTTCTTTTTTTGGAGAGCAGAATGTTTGAAATAAGATAATGAATGAGAAATATATTTGTAATATAGGAATTGTTATTCCTTGAGAACATATCTTTTGAGTCGATTTAGGTTAAGTCCGATATATTCGTGACAATCAAATAAATTCTTGCAAGTCAGATATAACTAACAGAAATGAAATAACATTGATATTTCATTCTCATCCTCATCCGGACATGACGTTCCTCTAATTAATGTTCATAATATGTCACTCACGGCAGAAATAGCTCTGGAGAATTTTCCTGTAACATTGTCATCAGCAGACATCACAATTTAGAAAAAATAGATTTCCTCAAGAAAGTCTCAAGAAAAACCGGTATTGAGACCTATGATTTTATGTCTACGTCTATTTAGAGTTTTTGATCAATGTAAACAATCATCTTGGTGTGAGTGAGTCCACTTTATTTGTTATTGAATTAAATTAGAGTTGACAGAAAGTGCGATTTTGAACAAAAGAACTCGGTCATTCATCTCTCAGTAGGATATTGTTGTTCGAAACTACAATCTGTTAACTCTACATGTGAGCTTCAACGGAAATATAAAGGTTTATCATCATCTCAATAGATTTTTCTGCATAATAATTAGTCATAAAACAATCTAGGTTAATCAGTATTTTCTCTTTCATGATATTGAAAAATACTCATTGAATAAACATAGAATGCGATTTCTCTTTACCTTATTTATTAAATAAATAAATAAACAACAGACACTTGAAAAATCATGTTCTAATGTAGCATGTCACGTAAGAAAATCTTATCATAGTTAGAGAATCATTAACAGACATTTAATTGTTATTTCTCAAAAAATAGACAATGAAGATATGGTATTTGCTTGTTTCTATTTTTCTATATGCTTCTGCTTTCCTCTTCTTCTTCTTCTTCGTTCTATTCTTTCTCTTTTCTCTCTTATTTTTCTTCTTCTTCTTCACCTAATGTTATATTAATTTTCTTTCTTCTTTAACGAACTCGAAGTTAGGAAGAAGAAGCAGAAGAAGAAAAGATAATTACTTATATTCGAAATTTGTTTTCATATAATTTAGATTTTATTCGTGACAAATTATGAATTTCACTGAATATATCAGTGATAATATCACAACTTCATCATCAATAATGGAATTACATAATCCATGTCCCCGACAACGAAATATCACTCGACCGTTTCTATTCATTCATAATTATATTCTTCTATGTTTTGGTTCAATATTAAATTTTCTTGCATTTGCAATATTAATTCAACGTTCATTACGTTATCAATCAACATTTGCTTATTTAGCATTTCTTTCATTGTCAAATGGTTTATTATCATTTGTTCGATTTTCTAAATGGATGTCGAGTTATTATTTTCAGTTTGCATTCGATCATTTCTTAATAACATGTCGTTTACATCGATTTCTTTCTGATTTTCTAACACATTTCAGTTTATCGACATTAATCTGTGTGAATATTGATCGTGCACGTACAGTTACAGTCAATCGACCCAATAGTAAATATCCGAAATCAAAATTTCGTCAAGTTCTAATGAAAGAATGTTTAATTGCGTGCATTCTATGTGCATTTCATTTTCACTGGTTTGTTAAATACGGATACGAAGGTACAAATATATCTTGTTGTCGCTATTTGTATTTGAATGACAGCTGACAGACACCAAATAACGTCAATGAGAACTAGATCACAAAATATTAATTGAACTTTTTCTTCTGTTTAGTTGAAATTGACGAACACAAAACAAGTGTCTGCGACACGGAAGAAAATGAAAAGAATTCCACATATAACTTTTTAATCACAAAAATTTATCCACCCTTTGAGCTTGTCGTTTTCTTTTGTCTACCATTAATAATTAATATTATTTGTACAATAATTATCGTTCGAAGTTTACGCATACGAATGAAAACAGCGAAACAATTTCATTCAACAAATAAATCATCAACAAAACCTTCAACTAAACATTTATTTACGTATTTTCTACCGAAAACTGCAAGTCAAACAACGATTTATACGTGTTTTGGCTGTCAAATACGTTGTCGAAAACATACACGTTTGCGTTTAAAACTGACTCGAAATCAACAGAGTTTACTTCGATATGATCAAGAATATCAACGTTCATCGTCAGCAATCAATGAAAATTCTGTTGAATTAACTCAACAAAGACAAAGTGAAATCCTATTGCGAAAACAACGATCACGTCGTACACGAGATATTCATCTATCGGCAATGTTAATTGGCTTGAATATACTTTATATATTATTAAATTTGCCTTTTAATCTTCATCAAACATTTCGAAAGGGCCTTCATAACCAAAATGAAGACTTTTGCGTCGTTGCTTTTATTAGTCTTTTGCTTGACGCATTACAACAAACATTTTTTGCGACAAATTTCTTTCTTTATATCCTGACAAATCGACGTTTTAGAGAAGAATTATATAATAATATTATTTCAATGATTTCCTATTGTAAAAAAAATCCAAGAAAATATCGACGACGATTATTTAGTTCGACTACGCCTGTATCAATGGCACAAACAAGTATCGTCAATGAAAATAATTTAATGGTTGCAAATTTACAATCGAATCAAGATACGATAGAATCCGATTATGAAATTACCGATATCGGATCGAAACAACAAACAAATGAAAATTCTAAGTCGAGTTCAAAATTAATCACGTTCAAACAGACCTAGATGATCAACCAGATCAATTTCTTTTTTTATTAATCTTATTATTGTTTATCTATTGTTTTTGTTTGTTCAGTTGTGAAGAAAGTGTTTCTAAATGTGTATATAATAAAAAAAAAGAATTTCTTTTAATTCTAAATTGATTTATTCTAATTATTTTAATATTTCTAAATCCAAAAGGAGACCTAAAAACCTTTAGGTCTGATTTAAAAAAGAACAGAATAATCTATTTTCATCAACTTGTCTTCTCAAGTAAAAACAAAATAAGTAGTTGCCAAATCACATTTACATATTAAAACAGACAAGTTAACATGACATAAGACAGATAGAGAACATCGTGTGTGATGCTATATAGTCAATGCGTATTACGAATTTGCTATTTGAACTGTTATAATGGGTCTAACTGATTTCATTCCAAAAATATCGACAATAGTGTTAGTAATAGAACATTTCGAAATATTTGAACGATATCATGAGCGTAATATGTGCAAATGAAACACTTCCAACAAAGCAAAAAGAATAAAATGGGGTAATCTACTGAAATTAACACGATTCCATTAAAAATTAACATTCTATCGTGCCCACTTCTCGCATGGTTTTCATATTGGTATTTATTTTCTGTGTTTTTTCTCAATAGGAAAAGAAAACGAATAGACAGTAATGAAATATGATATTAATATATTTATAAGCAATTGTTTTCTGAAAAGTAAAAGTGACGACAATAACTTCGGTTTTACGCACACTGACATCGAAATACTTAGTCGAAGATTTATTTGAATGAAAGAAGGAAAACATGAGATATATCAGAAATAGTTTCTCATCTTTAGTAATGAGAGAAACACGTTTCGTATTTATCTCTTTTTTTGTCTTGATAATCTCATGTAAAATGAATATATGTCCTGACGTAAATAAAAGGCGTAATTAAAAAAAATGATGTCAGATAAATTTATTCATCTTCACCTGCTTTAATTTAAGTTCAATTTGAAATATAAAAAAAAGAGAAAACATTTTCTCGACATAAACATAAAACTGTTCTACGCGGTTTTAAACACAAAAAATGCCTTTTGTTATTCAAAATAAACTAAAACCTACTTGGACTTCGTTATTTTTTATTGACTGTGACTGGTATGTGAGACACGACAGTATACTATGTTAATACTATTTGTGCGCAAATAACTAAATTATTTTTAAGTAGATTATCTTAAAGTATCTGATGAACTTGTTTTAAAAAAATCACGTCGATTTAGGCTTTTTTTAGTTTTGAGACGGAAAATTACATGATAACGTGATTATTTATGTAAACACGTAATTGAATTTGAAGACTAATCTACTAATGACATCTATCGAATGGTGATCGATGCATATCCGAAGATTTTCAAATCAAAAAATAAAATAAATTTACGTGAATTATTCTTTCGCTTGAAATGACAAAAAAATATGAATCTAGGAGATGAGAAGTTCAGATTTCATTGGTTATATTTTTATTCAATGAATATTGATTAAAACGTGTTCATATTTTTTGTCTCCAAATTGATTACTTTACTTTTTTCTGGTAAACGAATAAGCGAGACTTAAACATGCCACGTGAAGATCGTGAACCCGATGAATTATTCGAAATTCGAACAAATTTCTATACAGGAAACTATCAACAAGTGATCAATGAAGCAACTAAATTGAAAGTTTGTTTCATCATTCGTTTTGTTATTGCATGATTATTTGATTTTATTCAAGGTTCCAGAACATCTTCAAACGGAAAAAGATCTTTTTATGTATCGTTCGTACATCGCACAGAAAAAATACGGCGTCGTACTCGATGAAATTCGACCATCGACAGCTCAAGATGAATTGATTTCTGTTCGATTATTAGCCGAATATCTTTCGAGCGAATCGAAACGGTTCGAAAACGAAAACTTAATTTTCTATAACAACAACGAAAAATAATGAATGTTCTTCTTTTTAGTGATAATATTCTACGTGATTTAGATAGTAAAATGGGTGGAAATGTTAAAAATTCATTTTCATTATTAATGGCTGGTTATATTTACTATCTTAGCGAGGTCAGTTGATAGTTTTTTTTGTTCTCATTTATCTTCATGAATTTTTGTTAATTTTAGAATTATGAAAATACTCTCAAGGTTTTACATAATGCTGATTCATTGGAATGGTAAATCGATGAATGTAATTCTTGAGTTGATATCTCGTTTTTTTTTGTAGTTGTTCATTGACAATTCAAGCTTTATTAAAAATGGATCGTCTTGATTTAGCGAAGTCTGTATTTTCAAAACGAGAGAATCTTGTCATTAAAAATCATCTTCTGTGATTGCTTTTGCAGAAAAGAATTAAAACGTATGACCGATCTCGATGAAGATTCAGTTTTAACACAACTGTCAACTGCTTGGGTCAATATTGGCATTGTATGTTGAGTTGAACATTCATTTTTTTCGACTTTTTCCTCGTTCGAATTCGTTAGGGTTCAGAAAAATTACAAGATGCATATTATATTTTCCAAGAATTAGCTGATAAACATTCAGCTACACCGTTACTTTTAAATGGTCAAGCGGTTTGTCATATTGCACAAGGCAAATATGAAGACGCTCAAACAGCACTTCAAGAAGCACTTGATCGAGTAAATTGAAATGAAAATTAAGAAGTTTTAATCAATCGACTTTTTTTTAGGATAGTAACGATCCTCAAACATTGATCAATTTAATTGTTCTTTCTCAATTAACTGCTAAAGCACCTGAAGTTGCCAATCGTTATATTTCGCAAATGAAGGATTCACATGCCAATCATCCATTTGTCAAAGATTTAGCTAATAAAGTATTTCGATTGAAAACGAAATTTGTTTAAATAGATTTGATTTCTTTCGATTTTTAAGGCCAATGAACTCGATCGTCTTGTTCGCAATTATCAACCATCGGTTTCGTCGTAAATAATTCGTAGCAAACAAATGAACATTTTGAGGGTGTTAACATTCTTTATCTCCTATCGTATTTCAATCTGTTTTCTCTTTTTTTCTTTTAAGTAAAAATTATTATTCATTTTAAAAATTCCAACTCGTATTTCTCTTAAAACCAAACAAAACAAAAAAAAGGAGGAAAAAACTATTCGATTATTATATATTTATAGATAAATGACACTAACTGCCATAGGTTTCGAAGGTAGTGCCAATAAAATTGGCATTGGTATTGTACGTGATGGCAAAGTTCTATCGAATCCACGTCATACGTATATAACTCCGCCCGGTGAAGGTTTTCGACCAAATCACACAGCTAAACATCATCAATCGGTCATATTAGATCTACTTGATAAGGCCTTGAAAGAAGCAAATATCTCGTCACTAGCTGATATCGATGTTTTCTGTTTTACGAAAGGTCCAGGCATGGGTGCACCATTAATTGTGGTTGCAACTGTTGTTCGAACATTAGCACAACTCTATAATAAACCGATCGTCGGTGTTAATCATTGTATTGGACATATTGAAATGGGTCGTTTAGTTACACAGGCAAATAATCCTGTTGTACTCTATGTTAGTGGAGGAAATACACAGGTTATTGCTTATTCTGAACATCGTTATCGTATATTTGGCGAAACAATTGATATTGCCGTTGGAAATTGTTTAGATCGTTTTGCACGATTAATCAAATTATCCAATGATCCAAGTCCAGGATATAATATTGAACAATTAGCTAAGAAAGGCGTCAATTACATTCCATTACCATATACAGTCAAAGGTATGGATGTGTCTTTTTCGGGTATATTAAGTCATATTAAATCATTAACGACGGGAAGTAAACAAACACGACGAAAAGATAATCAATTAAAATCGAATCAATATACAAACGAAGATCTTTGTTTTTCATTACAAGAGACAATTTTTTCGATGTTAGTCGAAATAACTGAACGTGCATTGGCACATGTTGGAAGTAAACAAGTACTGATTGTTGGTGGTGTTGGTTGTAATGTACGATTACAGGAAATGATGGGTGTTATGTGTAGAGAACGGCAAGCAACGGTTTGTGCGACAGATGAACGATATTGTATTGACAATGGCGCGATGATCGCTCAAGCTGGTTATGAAATGTTTCAAGCTGATAAAGATCGAAAAGGAATGTCTTTAGATGATACATCTTGTTCACAACGATATCGAACAGATGCAGTTTATGTTAATTGGAGAGAAGATTAATTTTAAAAACAAAAAATATTACATTTTGTTTTGTTTTCTCGTTTTTTTTTTCTGTGTGAATAAATCCCAATGGATTGCTTGTTTTTTAAGATAGAAAATGTCGACAGCTAAACTTCGGTATGCGAATCAATTAGAAATTATTCGTAGTGAAGAAAAAGATCACTATATGATTCAACAATTAACACAACAAATCAATGAATTATATACAAAATTATTTGGTTTAAGTCATTTTCATATTTATGAACCTTATTTTCATTGTTTAAGTGAATTTCTTTATTATTTAACAACAACATTAGCTAATCGACAGACAATTGGCGAAGAATATGTCTGTTTAATTCAATATGATCCACAACGAAAGAAAATTCCAACAATTCATCGTCGTTTTCTTATGATTTGCTTTCGAGTATTCGGAAATTTAGTTACAAAATATTTTCTAACATCATATATTATTCAACCAATGGCAAACGAATATTTTCATCCGAAATTATCATCACAAACTATTGAATTACTTTCACAATTTCTAATAACATTGATCGAAAAATTACACAAAATATTCTTCTATTTAACAGGCACATCCTATCATTTAAGTAAAACATTAACCGGTATTCGTTATTTAATTTACACGCGTTCGACATCGGAAAGTTTACAATTCGAATCGAAATTTCAAACGACAATGAAATTTCTTAGTATATGTCTTTCAATTCAATATCTTATTGAATCCTATCGTTTATTAAAACAAATTTCAATATCTATAACTCAACATCGTCATCAATTAGATCTCCTATCTCAAGAAGAAAACGAGAATGAACAAGCAATTTCAACGGATGACTCAATATCATCAAAAGATATCGTTCAATGTCCATTATGCTATGAATTAGCTATTTCAAATGTTGCACTTGTGCCCGAATGTGGACATGTTTTCTGTTGGAATTGTATACATACTTGGGTGATAGACAATCAAACATGTCCGCTATGTAAAACATCAACGATGCAATCGCGTATTGTTCATTTGATTAATTATTAATCGTTTTCTTTTGTATTATTAAATAAAAATTCTACTATTATAATTCTGTTTTTTTCGATTAATTAGAAACGACGTGTTGATTTTAGAAAATTTCTCTATTTGATGTTTATAAAACGACTTATTTATTTTAGTAAATCGTTCTCGAATTATTTGAAAATGTCGACATTTACATCACGTACGAATATTGTTACAGGAAATCAAGAATGGGTATTTGTTGACGATGATGATTTCGATTATCAACAAGAATTAGCTCGTTCAGCGTTTGCTGATATGCTTCATGATCATGAACGAAATGTACAATATCAAAAAGCAATCGAAAAAACGATTGAAAATCTTTCGAAAACAAATAAAACTATACATGTTTTGGATATTGGCACGGGCACAGGACTTCTTTCGATGATGTCAGCACGAGCATTAAATCGCGTATCAAATCCATCACATATAACTGCATGTGAAGTTTTTCAACCGATGGCTAAAATAGCCAAGAAATGTATAGCCAAAAATCATCTATCCGATCGTATACAAGTTATTGATAAACGTTCGACTGAACTTGATCTCGACAAAGATCTACAAGGCGATCGAATAAATATGATTGTTGCTGAAGTTTTCGATACGGAATTAATTGGTGAAGGTGCATTACGAACATTTTCTGAAGCTTGTCGACATTTAACTATCGATAAAGATAATCTTCGTATTGTTCCAGCACGTGCAACTATTTATATACAATTCGTTCAATCATCGACATTACTCGATTTTCATCGATTAAAAAATCTCTCAAATCAAAAACGAATCGTTATACCCGATGAATGTCGACATTTAGCTGGAAATACAATATTCGATTTGAATATCAACGAATTACAAGATTCGATTCGTCCATTATCCGATCCTATACCAGTCTTTCATTTTGATTTCAAATCATTGGATACATCGAACAATTTTATTGAAGAGAAACTTCTCGAAAATATTCGTTGCCATTCATCAGGACAAATCGATGCGTTTATTATGTGGTGGAATCTTGACATGAACGAAGAGGGTGACATTCAATTAGGTACAATACCCATCTGGTGTTTGAGTGATCCCGAACAAAAAGCAAATATTCAATGGCGAGAACATTGGATTCATGGGATATTCTATCCTCAACAATCAAAAATTGTTCAAGCTAACGAACGATTATCTTTATATTGTTATCATGATGAATATAGTCTTTATTTTGATATTGGCAATCGAACATATCCATCTCGTTCATTTCCACCCTCGTTTCTTAGTCGGTTAGCTTTGGCTGGATTTAATAATGAACAACGTCGAAAGAAATATCTTCAAGGTTTAGAAGAATTATTTTCAAATTCATCATCGATTCAACATTGTTTACATGTTGGTGATGGTCTATTACTTCCATTGTTGATACTCGAATATTATCCACATATTCAATTGAGTATTTTACAATCGAATAATACACATTTAGCACGAATTTTAGAAGCTATACTTTCGAATTCAACAACGAAATTAAATTATCGAATGATTTCATCATTGGAAAATGAAGAAAATTTTCAATATGAAACAATTGACGCCATCATTTCCGAACCATTTTTCACAAAATCAATTCTACCATGGGACAATCTACATTTCTATTATTTCATCGAACAATATCGTTCGAAATTTCGATCAGATACGAAAATATTTCCATCGAAAGCACGTCTACGTTGCATAGCATTGGAATTCGATAATTTACATAAGATTCGTTCGTCGGTTGGTCAATGTTGTCAATTTGATTTGACACCATTCGATGAAGAAATTCTTGCTGCATCTTATCAAGTCGATGCAGCAATCGAACCGCAATCATTATTTGAATATTCATCGAAAAAACCAACATTATCACCGATCATTGATCTATTTGAAGTCGATTTTCAACAAAAATCTCTCGAAAATCAAATCAAACAATTGAATCTCGAAATTCCAATGCAAGAAAACGGTATTTGTAATGGTCTAGCATTTTGGATTGATTATCAATTGAATGAAAATAATTGGTTAACAACAGGTATTGAACATGAAAATGATTCTTGGATGAATTATTCGAAACAAGGTGTTCATCTTCTACGAAAATCGATACATGTCGAAAACGGAATGAAACTTAATGTTACGACAGGTTTCGATTTTAGACAAGGACAATTTAGTTTTGATATTATTTATAAACAATAAAATATGTTTTTTGTTTTTTGTTTTGTTAAAATAAAACTTGTTTGCAACTGATGATTTTTTTCTAAGATTCTTTTTCCTCGAATATTACATTTATGAGTTGTTCGTGTTCTTTCTAATTAATAAGATAGCATACAAAATTGCTCCAATTATCCTAGAAATAAAACAGCACCAAACATGTTCCTGTATCCAAGTACAAAATGAAGAAGAGATTTTTTTGCTAAGAAAAAATGAATTCATTTCATTTTAACAATTCATCATCTCAATTGATTATATCGAATGACACGGTGAGCTATCGCGATTTCATTCGTGCAAATGAACAACAATTTGTTTAATCACGCTATCGCTAAGGTAAATATTGATGTTGCTGTTGCATTTACCTTCTGTCGTGTCTTTCAATGTTTGATGCCAACTTGATGCTTGACTATTAGTCTGTTCTTTTTCTCTTAGATCAAGTAGTAATGCACATTTGCAAGCAACAGGCTTATATACTTCAACACATGCATCATGCATATACAATCCTGCATCTACCTGAGCTGAGTATACGGACAGACGCTGAGAGAAAAAGAAAAACGACCGAGAGAAGAAAAAGCTGATGCCGTCTATGTGCCTTCAGTCAATCTGTCGACTATCGCGCTTCAGAAGACATCTAACAAGTTGATAATAGCCATTCATTTTCATTTCACTTGTTAGCTATACTTTCTCTTTCTCGTCCATTCCATTTATTTATTTCATTCGTCCGTCGATATAGTACAACGAACGGACGAAAATATATCGTTTGCTTTTTAGTAAGTATGTATGTATTCATGTACGTGCTTGTGTCTGTAATCTTGCAATTCAAATAGACGTGTTCTTTTGCTTAACAGCATCTATTTCATCATAGAAGCACAGCAGTTACAAGGCAACTAGCAATTCTATAAAAATAAACGGACGAACAAACGAACGAAAAAGAAAAATGAAACAAATTTTCTGGCAAGCAACCAACCATTCAAAATTAGTAATAATCATAATCGTCAGTTTGAAATAGAATCGAGTTTGTTCATGGTCATCATTCGTAGTACTATTATTAGTCGTCAATCATAGATTGAAATCGATTTTAATAGTCATTCTATTTTTTATTGTTAGAAAAGTTTGTCCGAGATAGTTTTAATAGTATAAGCAGGCGAGAAAAGAAATGTTGTTGTTGTTTTTTTATCGGCATATTCTAGCACTAAGCAACGTGCTACCAACGGGTACAAGTGGATATAAAAATCGAAAGAAAACGGGGGAAAAAAGAGAAGAAAAGAAAGAGAACGGTCAAAAATAGAGGCGGTGACATAGTGTGACGGTAGTCATTTTTTGTTTGTATTCTCGATGTTACTAGTCATTCGTTTACATGTCCAGTTTTACATACATAATCATGTTTCGTCAAGAACAAAAAATATACAAGCGAATCTTCTTTGTTACGATTCTAATTTCTCATTTGTCATGCCGACTAATATTAGAACAGTTGACAAATGACTTACTAGTTTTTCTCGTGTCCTATATATCCGTAGATGTGCGTAAAAATCGTCCATAAGAGTTATGATATTTTACAAGTAAGAAAAGAATTTCTCATGAAGTAGAACGAAGCGCGAGATTTCAACACCCTCAAAAACTGAGATAATAGACAGAATTACTTTGTATTTAGAAAGTCACATGGTAGTAGATACGAGTACTTCTAATTAACGTCTTGAATGTGCCTACATTGGTACCTTTGGTTTCTGTCCGAGTACGTAACAATACGTTACAAGCAAAGCTGAGTAGACATTTTTTAACGTACTCCTTAATCGTTGTTGCCTTGATTGAATTCGAAAGAAAAAAACCGAGAAGAAGAACTAGATAGAAACGAAAATATGTACTTGTATATTATCAAAAGAGAATTAGACGCTTGTCTATAGTTTTGCTTTTTTTTCTTCTCCTCTTCTCTAGTTCTATGTAAAGAGAAAGGTGATTCGAACTATATATCCTCTTCTGCTACTGCATTCGGCTTGTCGTATTAGTCTGTGCCTGCACCAGCTCGACGCACATATATGCACATGCGTCTATTCTTCTCTTTTCTCCTTCTTCGACAAGGCAGACAGCAGAAGCATACACGCGGCAATACACGCAGTCATCATCATATCGGAAGACACAGAGAGAGAGAGAGAGAGTGAAAATCGACAACATTATCGACGGTCAACGCGATTTGGCTTTTTGTCATTGCAAGTTTTATTGCTTTGAAATAGTATATTTTAGATTAGATCAATAATTCGATAATTTCTTTTTAAACAAAATGATGATGAACACGCCCGTCGATGCTGACGGAACGGCGTTCATTTGTCCTGAATGCAGTTTTAATGGTAAAAGTTTACCTGAATTAATTAGCCATTTAAATGAGGCACATAGCGAAGGTTTGTTTACAATTGTTTTTGTTTTTTCTATCTGATCAAATTAATTAACATGTGTTCTTCATTTTTCTTCATAGAAACGGCAATTAAAAGTGAAGCACCACCGAAAATTCCTGTATCAATCACACAACCTGAAAAACGGTCTAGACGTAAACCAGCTTTTAGTCATCAAGTAGATAGACATGAGTTTTTGTTCTTCTTCAAATTTATCGATTGAAAATAAAACCTAGATTGTTTCACAAGCACCTCGTCCAACTTCAACATTATTCAATCAACGATCTTCATCTAACACTGAATCAGGTTTGTCTATTTCGTTTGTTTGATTCAATTCAAAATTATTCTTTGTTTAGAATCGAATGAACTTTGGAATCGTTCATCAACATCAGACAAAACTAGCACAGCATTTCTTTCAACTCTTACAGATGATTCATCATTATCCATGATTAGCGATGAAAATACAAATATAAATCTCAATTCGAAACAACTGACACCGACAATTAACAACATGGCTAAACGTAATCCAAATGTTTTACATTCAATTCTTAGTCAACAACGACCAATAGCGCCAAAAAATGGATCACCAACATCAATGAAAAGTATTGCACACGAAAAAAAACCAAAGTCAAAAATCGAATTTATCTTCTATTCATTTTAGTAACACCTGCATCTTCACCATCGATATTACCAATGATAAATTCTTCACCTGGCACAGATAATTCATTTTTCTCACCAACAAATCATTCAATACAACCGTATAGAAAAAATTTTCAATGTCGAATGTGTCGTTTAACTTATAAAGTATTTTCTTTTGTCTTTCGCATATTCAATTGACGTTTTGTTTTTTTTTTTCGTTAGAATTTTCATGATTGTACAGCTCATATACGTAAAAAACACGAGATCAGTCATGCACAAGCTGGTCGTTATGTTGAAAAGCTCGATACTGACGCGCCATTACCTCCATCAGCTACGGGCAATTATAAATTTCGTGTCAAAGGCGGCAAATCTCTTTCAGCACAATCGAAAATCTTTCAATGTAAATATTGTTTATTTACAAGTCCTTGGTCGAAAGATATCAGTCGACATCAACGTGACATTCATCCAAATTATCCGCCGCATATCCTGCAAAAAGACTATGCTGAACATGATCAAGAAGTTAATAATAATCTCGAAGAACAACACGATAGTAACGAAAGTCTATCATCGAGTTTCTTAATCGATCCTGTACAAGCATTTGGCGAAGTTATTAATACGACACACGATGAAGTTAATGAAAATGAAGAAGAGACAGATGATGAAGAGAACAGCAATGACCATGATGATGACGATAATAATGACGATGATGATGATGATGAAGAAGAAGAAAGTGAAATGATGATGACTGATACAATCGATGATGATGAAGAAGATGCGCTTTGGAAATATCAACAAGAAATAAATCAATTATCTGAAAGCGATATTTCATTGATCAATAATAATAATATCAATTCAACATATGCATTAGCAAGACGTTTTAAAAAATTCCGATGTCCACATTGTGAACATTCAGCACCAACATTAACTAAACTTAAACTTCATGTTGCAACACATATCAATATTAAGCCATTTATGTGTTCGATATGTGGTTGGAGAGCTAATCTTCGTTGGTATATTCAATGTCATGCGAAAAAACGTCATCCAAATCAAAATCTCGAAATTCTACAATTATCACCGGAAGAAGCCGAACAAACGATCGATGCGTATATGAAAGAACGTGGTATTGAAAATAAATTATCGAATGGTCAAGATTCGAAACGTCGTTATCAATGTTCATTATGTCAATTTCGTTCGAATCATCCGAAATTTCTTGAACAACATATTGCACAAAATCATCCAACTAAAACAACGAAAAAACCGAATGAACAAGATGAAAAACTCTATTCGAAATTTCTTATTAAATCATCAAACAAATCGAATCATTCCGATGAACAAAATAAATCTCAAACATTATACAATCGTTCAAGTTTAATTCAATCCGATGGAACGATTCTTCTGCCCGATCCATCACAAATTGTTTATCCAAATTTTTCTTCACATCCAAATTTCAATCCCAATCGTTTATTCTACTGTGCATTGTGCTATCGTGGTTATCGTTGGCGTTACGATGTTAAACG
>Ga0209922_102508_pt1 | contig 15726 bp, 16 predicted proteins | sample ThiBiot_500_biof_FD_183946 | JGI IMG/M metagenome (GOLD analysis project Ga0209922, IMG submission 183946) | Wastewater bioreactor microbial communities from Cape Town, South Africa - Thiocy_expt_500_biof (SPAdes) | ecosystem: Engineered > Bioreactor > Thiocyanate-remediating > Anaerobic-Aerobic ...
TGGTCAAGCCGTTCGAGGGCGATGCGCGCCTGGGTTTCGGCTCGGGGCAGACGCGCAAGGCGGCGGTCAACCTGGGCGGCAACCAGGGCGGCTGGTACTACCAGCTGGGCGCCTCGTACCTGGATGCCGACAGCTTCCCCTTGCCCAAGGGGTTCAAGGACTACAAGAGCAAGCCCACGGATACCGGCGGCAGCCGCGAGAACGCCTACCGCACCGACGAGCGCCTGTCGTTCAAGCTGGGCCTGGCGCCCAACGCCACCGACGAATACGCGCTGGGCTACGTGCGCCAGGAAGGCGAGAAGGGCAACCCGGTCTACACCGGCAGGTCCACGCAGCGCAACGCCGCGCGCTACTGGCGCTGGCCGTACTGGGACAAGGACAGCATCTACTTCCTGAGCACCACGCGCATCGGCGGCGACAACGTGCTCAAGACGCGCGTGTACCACGACACCTACGAGAACGGGCTGGACATCTACGGCGACGCGACCTATTCCCGCCACGACCCCACGAGCGCCTACAAGGACGTGAGCAAGGGCGCGACCATCGAGTGGGCCAACTACAGCCTCACGGGGCACGAGCTGCGCCTGGCCGCGCACTACAAGGTCGACGAGCACGACGACGCCGGCCAGTTCTACCGCGACGTGACCACCTCGCTGGTGGCCGAGGACACCATCGCCCTCTCCGACCGCTGGCGCCTGACCCTGGGCGCGAGCCACGAGAAGCGCGACGCCAGGGAGGTCTACTACTGGCCCAAGGGCTCGACCAGCGCCACCAACGGCCTGGCCCGGCTGGGCTACGCGCTCACGCAGCAGGGCGATGAGGTGTATGCTGTCGTCTCGCACAAGACGCGCTTTCCCACCATCAAGGACCGTTATTCCGCGCGCATGGGCCGGGCGCTGCCCAACCCCGACCTCAAGCCCGAGGCCGCCAACCATTTCGAGCTGGGCGTGAGCGGCCAGCCCTGGGAGGGCGGCAAGGGCCAGGCGGCCGTGTTCCACAGCCGCGTGCGCGACCAGATCCAGACCGTGGTGGTGCCATCGGGCGCCTGCGGCGGCACGCAGTGCGACCAGGCGCAGAACGTGGGCCGCACGCGCAACCAGGGGGTGGAGCTGTCGCTGGCGCAGCAGTTCTCGGCCCGCTGGAGCGCGAACGCCAGCTACACCTACCTGCAGCGCACCAACCTGAGCGACCGCCGCGTGACGCTGGTCGATACGCCGCGCCACCGCCTGTTCGCGGCCGTGCGCTGGCTGCCCGGCGCGCAGTGGGAGCTGCATGCCACGCTGGAGGCCGAGCAGGGCCGCCGCGTGAACTTCGACGGCGCGTACCGGCAGCTCGGCGGCTTCGGCACCGCAGGGGTCAAGGCGGTCTACAAGCCCGCGAAGGATGTCGCGCTCGACTTCGGCGTGAACAACCTGGGCGACAAGTGGTACGAACTGGCCGACGGCCACCCCATGCCCGGGCGGTTCTGGTACGTTAATGGGATCTACAGGTTCTGACCGTCCCCCCGAGCGGCGGGGCGGCCCTTGCGCGGCTGCGGCTGGCCCGGGCCGCGCCCCTTGCGTGCGGAGAGCGGACATGGCGACACATCCTTTGGCGGCCCTGGTGTATGGCGGCGGCGCGGCCGGCGGCGACGCGGCCGACGCGCTGGTGCTGGAGTTCTGCCAGCACCTGCAGCGCGCGGGCTGGCGCGTGGGCGGCCTGGCACAGCAGTGCGTGCCGGCCGAGGGCGGCGGCAAGCCGCGCCGGCAGCTCGTGGACATGCGCACGGGCCGGGTGTTCTCCATCTCGCAGGACCTCGGGCCGCTCTCGCGCGCGTGCTGCCTCGACCCGGACGGCGTCGCGCAGGCCGGCGGCGTGCTGCGCCAGGCGCTGGCCGACCGGGTGCACCTGGCCGTGGGCAACCGCTTCGGCGCGCTGGAGGCCACGGGCGGCGGCCATGCGGCCGAGCTGGCGGCGCTGGTGGGCGAGGGCATTCCCGTGCTCACCGTGGTCGCGGCCAAGCACCTCGATGCCTGGCGCCGGTTCACGGGCGGAATGGGCGAGGAGCTGCCCCCGCGCATGGCCGCGCTGCGGTCCTGGTTCACGCTGGCCGTGGGCCGCAGGGTGCCGGCATGATGCGCCGGCGCCTGCTGCTGCAACTGCCGCTGGCGCTTGCGGCCGCGCGCGTGAGTGCCCAGGGCGCGGAGGGCGTGATCGTGGCGCGCTTCGGCACGCTGCCAGGGCACGTGCGCAAGGTGTTCGCGGCCGGACCGCCCGCGGGCGTGCTGGTGGCGGCGCTCGCGCCCGAGAAGCTCATCGGCTGGCCGCTCACGCTCGGCGACGAGGCACGCGCGCTGCTCGGCCCGCAGCTGCGCGCGCTGCCGCACACGGGGCGCCTGTCGGGGCGCGGCAGCACGGTGCCGCTCGAATCGCTGCTGCTGCTGGCGCCCGACCTGGTGCTGGACGCGGGCACGGCCGACGCCACCTACGTCTCCGGCGTGCGCCGCGTGAGCGAGCAGACCGGCCTGCCCACGGTGCTGGTGCAGGGCCGCATCGCCGACCACGCCGCGCAGCTGCGCGAGGTGGGCCGCCTGCTGGGCGTGGCCGGGCGCGGCGAGCGGCTGGCCGCCGAGGCGCAGGCGGCCATCGACCTGGCCGCGCGGGTGCGCGCCAGCGTGCCGCCCGCCGGGCGCCCGCGCGTGTACTACGGCCGCGGCGCGGACGGGCTGGAGACGGGGCGGGCCGGCTCCATCAACGTGGAGCTGCTGGACTTCTGCGCGGGCCGCAACGTGGGGGCCGAAGCGGGCCAGGGCTCGCTCACGCGCGTGTCGCTGGAGCAGCTCTTGCTGTGGAACCCCGAGGCCATCGTCACGCAGGACGCGGCCTTCGCGCGCCGCGTGCTCGCCGACCCGCTCTGGCGCGGCATCGCCGCCGTGCGCGCGGGCAGGGTGCACTGCGCGCCCGCGCTGCCCTTCGGCTGGCTGGACGGGCCGCCGGGCGTGAACCGCCTGATCGGCGTGCGCTGGCTGCTGGAGCGCCTGCACCCCGGCCACCCGGCGCTGCGCGCGCTGGAGCCGCTGCCCGAGGCGGTGCGGCGCTTCTACCAGCTGTTCTACGGCGCCGAGCTGTCGGCGCAGGACGTGCGAAAGCTGCTGGATGGAATATGAGTCGAATCGGGCTCCAGCGCCCGCCCATCAAGCGCCGGCAGCTCCTGTTCCAATAGCAATGCCGCTGCGCTGGCTGCTGGCGGTGGCGCTGCTCGCGGCCGTGGTGCTGGCGGCCTTCGCCTCGGGCAAGTTCTCCGTCGCGCCGGGCGAGCTGTGGCGCGCCGTGGCCGCGCGCCTCACGGGCGCGCAGTCGGGCCTGCCGGCCGCCGTGGAGACGGTGGTGTGGAGCATCCGCCTGCCGCGCGTGGCGGCCGGGCTGCTCGTGGGTATGGCGCTGGCGGCGGCGGGCGCGGCCTACCAGGGCATGTTCCGCAACCCGCTGGTCTCGCCCGACATCCTGGGCGTGTCGGCCGGCGCGGGGCTGGGTGCGGTCGTGGCCATCTACCTGGGCCTGCCGATCGCGGCGGTGCAGGCGCTGGCCTTCGCGGGCGGTCTGCTGGCCGTGGGGGCGGTGCTGGCGGTGGCGGGCCTGGTGCGGCGGCACGACCCGGTGCTGGTGCTGGTGCTCGCGGGCGTGGCCGTGGGCGCGCTGCTGGGCGACCCGATGGCGCAGCTGCCCACGATCACCTTCTGGCTGCTCGGCGGCCTGAACGCCGTCACGCCCGCCGATCTGGCGGCCACCGCGCCCGCGCTGCTCGCGGGGCTGGTGCCCATGGCGCTGCTGCGCTGGCGCATCAACCTGCTGGGCCTGCCCGACGAGGAGGCCCTGGCGCTCGGCGTGGCCGTGGGGCGCCTGCGCCTCGTGCTGGTGGCCGCGGCCACGCTGGCCACGGCGGCGGCGGTGTCGCTCACCGGCATCATCGGCTGGGTGGGGCTGGTGGTGCCGCACGTGGCGCGGCTGCTGGTGGGGCCGGAGTTCTCGCGGCTGCTGCCCGCGTCGCTGCTGCTGGGCGGGGGCTTCCTGGTGGCGGCGGACACGCTGGCGCGCACCGTGGCGCCGATCGAGGTGCCGCTGGGCATCCTCACAGCGCTGGTGGGCGCGCCGTTCTTCCTGTTCCTGCTGGCCCGGTCGGGAGGGCGCGAATGAGCGCGGTGCTGCAGGCGCAGGCCCTCTCCATCGGCCACGGCCGGCGCTGCGTGGCGCAGGGGCTGGCCTTCGCGCTCGCGCCGGGCGAGGTGCTGTGCCTGCTGGGCGCCAACGGCAGCGGCAAGACCACGCTCTTGCGCACGCTGCTCGGCCTGCTGCCGCCGCTGGCGGGCGAGGTGCGCTGCAGCGGGCAGGACGTGGCCGCATGGCCGCGCGCGGCCTTCGCGCGCCACGTGGGCTATGTGCCGCAGGCGCACGCGGGGCTGTTCCCCTTCACCGTGGAGGACGTGGTGCTCATGGGCCGCGCGGCGCGCGTGGGGCGCTTTTCCGCGCCGGGCGCGGCGGACCGGCAGGTCGCGCGGCGATGCCTGGAGATGCTCGGCATCGCCCACCTGCGCGCGAGCGTCTACACGGCCATCAGCGGCGGCGAACGGCAGCTCGCGCTCATCGCCCGCGCGCTGGCGCAGGAGCCCGCGCTGCTGGTGATGGACGAGCCCACGGCGAGCCTGGACTTCGGCAACCAGATCCGCGTGCTGGAGCACATCGAGCGCCTGCGCGCAGGCGGCATGGCCGTGCTCATGACCACGCACCAGCCCGAGCACGCGCTGCGCATCGCCGACCGCATCGCGCTGCTGGGCGGCGGGCGGCTCGTGGCCATCGGCGCGCCGCGCGCCACGGCCACCCCGGCGGCACTCGCCGCGCTCTACGGAGTGAGCGAGAGCGCCGTCGCCGCCTCCCTGTCGCCGTTTCTTGACCGGATGACCGCATGACCATAGAAGCCATCGACTTCGGCCGCCTCTACCGCGACCACCTCGCCATCGCCGCGCGCACGCGCAAGACCGCCAGCGCCTGGGACTCCCGCGCCGCGGGCATGGCCGCCAAGGCGCTGCGCAGCGACTACACGCGGGACTTCGTCGCGCGCATGGACCTCACCGGGGCCGAATCGCTGCTCGACGTGGGCTGCGGCCCCGGCACCATCGCGCTGGCCGTGGCGCCCCGCCTGCGGCGCGTGGTGGGGCTGGACTACAGCGCCGCCATGCTCGAAGCCCTGCGCGCGCAGGCCGCCGCGCAGGGCCTCGCGCACGTCGAGACGCTGCACCGCGCCTGGGAGGACGACTGGAGCGACGTGCCCGTGTGCGACATCGCCGTCGCCTCGCGCGCCACGCTGGTGGACGACATCGCCGCCGCGCTCGCCAGGCTGAACGCCAGGGCGCGCCTGCGCGTGTACCTCACGCACCCCGTGGGCGGGCACTTCATCGACCCCGCCATCCAGCACGCCGTGGGCCGCAGCGTGCCCACCGTGCCGGACTACATCTACCTCGTCAACATCCTGCACCGCATGGGCATCCACCCCTGCCTGTCCTACCTCGCGCAGGAAAGCCGCCTGGCCGGCGCGCAGGACTTCGACGACTACGCGCGCCGCGTGGCCTGGTCGCTGGGCGAGCTGAGCGTGGCGGAAACCACGCGCCTGTGCGCCTGGTACGAGCAGGCAACGCCCGCCGAGCGCGCGGGCCCGCCCATGCGCTGGGCCTTCATCTCCTGGGAGAAAACACCATGCTGAACGCCGCAACCGACGGCCTGCTGGCCGAGCTGCACGCCGACGTGCGTGACGCCCTGGGCGCAAGTGCCGTGGAAAACCTGCACATCGCGCGCGCCGTGCTGGGCATCTTCTTCACGGGCGTGCAGCTCGACAACGGCATGGGCGGCCTGTGCGCCACCCCCATCAAGAGCGTGCCCGAGGCCGTGTGCTGCCCCAGCTCCGCCCTGGCCATGCCCGTGCCGGGCCGCATCGCAGGGCGCAGCGCGGCCGAGGTGCTGCAGGACCTGTACCGCCCGCAGGACCTGCGCCGCGCGCTCGCCATCGCCACGCTCAACGCGCTGGCCGAAACGCTCTGGCAGCGGGACGGCCCGCCGCCCGGCGCGCGCGTGGTGGAGGGCGATGCGTTCGATGCGCTCGCCATCGCGCCCGGCCAGCGCGTGGCGCTGGTGGGCGCCTTCCCGCCCTACCTGCGCGCGCTGCGGCGCAGCGGCCAGCCCTTTCACGTGCTCGAACTCGACCCCGCCGCGCTCAAGCCCGAGGAACTGCCGTTCTACGCGCCCGCCGAGCGCGCGTCTGAGATTGTGGCCCAGGCCGACGTGCTCATCACCACCGGCACCACCCTGGTCAACGACACGCTGGACGGCCTGCTGCGCCACCTGCGCCCCGGCGCGCAGGCCGCCGTGGTGGGCCCCACGGCCACGCTGCGCCCGGCGCCGTTCGCGCGCCGGGGCGCCACCGTGGTGGGCGGCACGCGCGTGCGCGCGCCCGCCGAGCTGCTCGACCTGCTGGCCGAAGGGGGCTCGGGCTACCACTTCTTCGGCAAGTCGGTGGAGCGCGTCTGCCTCTGCTTGTGAAAGACATGAAAGGAATCTTCGTGCAACGCTTCCTCCTGGCCTGCGCGGCCCTCCTGCTGGCCGCGAACGCCTGGGCCGCAGACACGCTGCTGGTCGCCGCGGGCGCCGGCTACCGCAAGCCCGTTATGGAACTGCTGGAGGACTTCTCGAAGTCCAGCGGCATCCGCACCGAGGCGAGCTTCGGCAACATGAAGCAGGTGGAGACGCAGGCCAGGCAGAACCCCGACATCTCCCTGCTCATCGGCGACCGTGCCTTCCTGGAGCCCATGGGGCGGGCCGAGCGCTTCCAGCACCTGGGCACGGGCAGGCTGGTGCTGGTGACGGCGCGCGGGCAGGCCATCGCCTCCCTGGCCGACCTGCGCGAGCTGCGCTTCAAGCGCATCGCGCTGCCCGACCGCACCAAGGCCGTCTACGGCAATGCGGCCGCCACCTGCCTGGCGCGCCTGGGCCTGGCGCAGCCGCTGGCCGAGCGGCTCGTGGAGGTCGCCACCGTGCCCCAGGTGAGCGCCTATGTCGCCACCGGCGAGGTGGACGCGGGCTTCCTCAACCGCACCGAGGCGCTGGCGCTGCAGGGCCGCGCGGGCGCGGCCATCGACGCGCCGCAGGACTGCTACGACCCCATCGAGCTGAGCGTGGGCGTGCTCAAGGGGCGCGCCGGCGGGGCCGCCGCGCGGGCCTTTCTCGACTACCTGGCCTCGCCCGCCGCGCGGCAGGTGCTCGAACGCCACGGCATGTGAATGCTGGGCTGTCCGGGCGCGCCGCTGCCGCTCACCTTCGGCGTGGTGGCGTGGAGCATGGGCCTGCAGCTCGTGCTGGGCACGGCGCTGGCGTGGCTGCTCGCGCGCCGGCGCTTCGCGGGGCGCGGGCTGCTCGACGCGCTGGTCACGCTGCCGCTGGTGTTCCCGCCCATCGTGCTGGGCTACGGCCTGCTGCTCTTGCTGGGGCGCCAGGGCTGGCTCACGCAATGGCTGCCGCCGCCGCTGCGGCCCGAGATCGTGTTCACGCAGACGGGGCTGGTGGTCGCGGCCTTCGTCGCCGGGCTGCCGCTCATGGTCAAGCCCGCGCAGGCGGCCTTCGCGGGCATACCGCCGCGCCTGCGCGAGGCGGCGGCGCTGCTCGGGCACCGGCCCTGGAGCGTGTTCTGGCGCATCGACGTGCCGCTGGCGCGCCGGGGCGTGGCGGCCGGCTTGGTGCTGGCGGGCGGGCGCGGGCTGGGCGAGGTGGGCCTGTCGCTCATGCTCGGCGGCAACATCGCCGGGCGCACCGAGACGCTGTCGCTGGCCATCTACAACCACGTCATGGACGGCAGCCTGGCCTGCGCCAACGCGCTGTCGCTGCTGCTGGCGGGCATTGCCGCGCTGGCTTTCTTCGTACTACGCCGCTGGGGAGCGCTATGAATTCCGTGTTTTTCGACCACGCCACGATCGACGCCTGGATCGCCGAGGATGCGCCGCTCGTGGACCTGACCACCCACCTGCTCGCCGTGGGTGGCAAGCCCGCGCGCATGCGCTTCACGATCCGCGGCGAATCCGTGGCAGCCTGCACCGAGGAGGCCGCGCGCATCGTGCAGCACTGCGGCGGGCGGGTGGAGGGCCTGCTGCCCAGCGGCACGCCCGCGGCGGCGGGCGACGTGCTGCTGGCCGCCACGGGCGACGCCGCCGGCCTGCTGCGCGCCTGGAAGGTGGCGCAGAACCTGCTGGAGTACGCCTGCGGCGTGGCCGGCGCCACCGCGCGCATGGTGCGCGCCGTGCAGGCCGCCGCGCCCGGCGTGGCCGTGCTCACCACGCGCAAGCATGCGCCGGGGCTGCGGCGCATCGCGCTCAAGGCCACCTTGAGCGGCGGCGCGTTCCCGCACCGGCTGGGCGTGGGCGAGACAGTGCTGGTTTTCCCCCAGCACCGCGCGCTGCTCGGCGGCTGGAGCGGCGTGGCCGGGCGCCTGGCCGCCGTGGCGCACGCGCTGGCCGAGAAGAAATGCGTGATCGAGGCGCATTCGCTCGACGAGGCGCTGCTCGCGGCCGATGCGGGCGCCGACGTGGTGCAGTTCGACAAGGCCGCGCCGCAGGACCTGCGCGCCTGGTGCCCGGCGCTGCGCGAGCGCCACCCGCGGCTGCACCTGCTGGCCGCCGGCGGCATCAACGCCGGCAACGCGGCCGACTATGCGGCCAGCGGCGTGGATGCGCTGGTCACGAGCAGCCTGCACTACGCTCCGCCCGCCGACGTGGGCGTGAGCGTGGAGCCGCTGTAGCCGGCCCGCCTTCCCTACACTGGCATCTTCGACGAAAGGGCAGACATGGCGTCAGAAGCGCAGCAGGACGGCGGGCGCATCGAATTGCGCGGATCGGTGTGGATGACGGTGGGCGGCCGCAGCCTGGGCGGCCCGGGCCGGGTCGAGCTGCTGGCGCACATCGCCGAGCATGGCTCCATCAGCCAGGCGGCCAAGGCCATGGGCATGAGCTACAAGGCGGCGTGGGACGCCATCGACGCCATGAACCAGCTCGCGGGCGAGCCGCTCGTGGAGCGGCTCGTGGGCGGCAAGGGCGGCGGGGGCACGAAGCTCACCGAGAGGGGCATGCGGCTGGTGCGCAGCTTCGGCGTCATCGAGCGCGCGCACCGCCGGTTCGTGGACCAGCTCAGCGCTCAGGCGCAGGGCGTGGCCGACGACTTCCTTTTGATACGGAGAATGGGAATGAGAACGAGTGCACGCAATCAATTCTTCGGCACGGTGTCCCGCGTGACGCCCGGGGCCGTGAACGACGAGATCGAACTGGACGTGCCCGGCATGGGCCAGAAGCTCGTCGCCATCGTCACGCACGAGAGCGCACAGAGCCTGGGCCTCGTTCCGGGGGCCGAGGCGTTCGCGCTGGTCAAGGCCTCGTCGGTCATCGTGGTGACGGACGACCAGGGCGCCAGGTTCTCGGCGCGCAACCGCCTGCGGGGCACCGTGTCGCGGGTGCAGAAGGGCGCCGTGAATACCGAGGTGGTGATCGGCCTGCCCGGCGGCGCGGCGGTGGCCGCCATCATCACCAACGAGAGCAGCGACGCGCTGGGCCTGGCGCCGGGCGTGGCGGCGTCGGCGCTGTTCAAGGCGTCGAGCGTGATCGTGGGGGTGCCCGCGTAGGGCGGGAAAGAAAGAGAAGGTGACGAGCCTTACCCCCGGCACTGGCTCCACAGTTAGGGCTGCTTGGTTCCCCACCTGACCCGGTTGGCTGCTTCACCATGCGGGGAGGCCCGTCAGGGCGAGATTGTACGCCGGGAAACCGGGACGGCCGGCCACGGGCCATAGAATCACTCCCCATGTCCTACCTCGTGCTCGCCCGCAAATACCGTCCCAAGACCTTCTCGGAGATGGTGGGCCAGGAGCACGTGGTGCAGGCTCTGACGAACGCGCTCACGCAGCAGCGCCTGCACCATGCCTACCTGTTCACCGGCACGCGCGGCGTGGGCAAGACCACGGTCTCGCGCATCCTGGCCAAGTCGCTCAACTGCCAGGGGCCCGACGGGCAGGGCGGCATCACGGCCACGCCCTGCGGCGTGTGCCCGGCCTGCCAGGACATCGACAGCGGGCGCTTTCCCGACTACACCGAGCTCGACGCCGCCTCCAACCGCGGCGTGGACGAGGTGCAGGGCCTGCTGGAGCAGGCCGTCTACAAGCCCGTGCAGGGGCGCTTCAAGGTCTTCATGATCGACGAAGTGCACATGCTCACGAACACGGCGTTCAACGCCATGCTCAAGACGCTGGAGGAGCCGCCCGAGTACCTCAAGTTCGTGCTCGCCACGACCGACCCGCAGAAGGTGCCGGTCACGGTGCTCAGCCGCTGCCTGCAGTTCAACCTGCGGCCCATGGCGCCCGAGACGGTGCTGGAGCACCTCGAGCGCGTGCTGGCGCAGGAGGGCGTGGCCGCCGAGCCCCAGGCGCTGCGCCTGCTCGCGCGCGCGGCGCGCGGCTCCATGCGCGACGCGCTGAGCCTGACCGACCAGGCCATCGCCTTCGGCAGCGGCCAGCTGCAGGAGGCCGCCGTGCGCCAGATGCTGGGCAGCGTGGACCGCGGCCACGTGTTCCGCCTGATCGATGCGCTGGCGCAGGGCGACGGCCGGACCGTGGTGGAGACGGCGGACACCTTGCGCACCCATGGCCTGTCGGCCGCCAGCACGCTGGAGGAGATGAGCGCCGTGCTGCAGCGCATGGCCGTGCTGCAGGCCGTGCCGCAGATGGCCGCCGCCGTGGACGCGGCCGACCCCGAGGCCGCCGAGATCGCCCGCCTGGCCGCGCTGATGCCGGCCGACGAGACGCAACTGCTCTACAGCATCTGCCTGCACGGCCGCACCGAGCTGGGCCTGGCGCCCGACGAATACGCCGCCCTGACCATGGTGCTGCTGCGCCTGCTGGCCTTCAAGCCCGCTCCGGCCGATGCGGCCATGGCGGAAAAAAAAACTCTGACGCGGCCTGAACCCGCCGCCGCGCCGCCCGCGCGGGCCCATGAGGCGCCGCCGCAGCCCACGCCGGACGACGTGAACCGGGCGGTGCACGAGGCGATCGGCGCGGCGGAGCCCCCGGCGCCGAGCGGCCCGGCCCCTGCGCCCGCGCCCGCCGTGCGCCTGCCCGTGCGCGCGCCCGAGGAATTCAGGCAAAATCGGCCTCAAGCGCCCTCCAGCCAAGCGCAGGCAGCTCCTGAAACGGTAGCAATACCCGTGCGCACCGTGCCCGAGCCCGGCGCGCGCCTGCAGCCCATGGCGCCAAATGGCGCCGCACCCGCGCCGGCGCGGCTCGTGCCCACGGAGGAGGGCGATGCCTGGTACGCCGTGGTGCAGCAGCTCATCGCGCAGGAGGCCATCACCGCCCTGGTGCGCGAGCTCGCGCTGCAGTCGCAGCTCGTGGCGCGCGACGAAGGCCACTGGCTGCTGCGCGTGGAGCGCGAGTCGCTGAACCAGCCCACGGCGCGCGAGCGCCTGCGCGCGGCCCTTGAGGCCGCGGGCCATGCGCGACAGATCAGCGTGGAGGTGGGCGTGGTCATCGACAGCCCCGCGCGCCGCAATGCCCAGGCCGCGGCCGAGCGCCAGCGCGCGGCCGAGGACATCGTCCACAACGACCCCTACGTGCAGCAGCTGGTGCGCGACTTCGGCGCGAAAATCGTGCCCGGCAGCATCAAGCCTGCATAGCGTTTTTTGATAAGCAAAGGAAACCACTCATGTTCAACAAGGGACAGCTCGCCGGCCTCATGAAGCAGGCCCAGGCCATGCAGGACAACCTCAAGAAGGCCCAGGAGGAGCTCGCCAGCATCGAGGTCGAGGGCGAATCCGGCGCCGGCCTGGTCAAGGTGCTGATGACCTGCAAGCACGACGTCAAGCGCGTGACCATCGACCCCAGCCTGCTGGCGGACGACAAGGACATGCTGGAAGACCTGGTGGCTGCCGCCTTCAACGCCGCCGTGCGCAAGGCCGAGGAGACCTCGCAGGAGAAGATGGGCAAGATAACGGCCGGGATGCCCGGCCTGCCCGGCGGGATGAAGTTCCCGTTCTGACGGCGCCGCCGCCCCGCGCATGTCCGACACCGGCTCACTCGACGCGCTGATCCAGGCCCTGCGGCGCCTGCCGGGCGTGGGCGTCAAGTCGGCCCAGCGCATGGCCTTCCACCTGCTGCAGCACGACCGCGGCGGGGCGCAGCAGCTGTCGCAGGCGCTGGCCCGGGCGTGCGAGCAGGTGCGGCACTGCGAGCGCTGCCACACCTTCACCGAGGGCGCGGTGTGCGGCACCTGCCTGGACCCGGAGCGCGACGCCACGCGCCTGTGCGTGGTGGAGACGCCGGCCGACCAGTCCGCCATGGAGCGCACGGCCGCGTTCAGGGGGCTGTACTTCGTGCTCATGGGGCGGCTGTCGCCGCTCGACGGCGTGGGGCCGCGCGACATCGGCGTGCAGAAACTCCTGGAGCGCGCCGGCGACGGCGTGGTGCAGGAGGTGATCCTGGCCACCAGCTTCACCGCCGAGGGCGAGGCCACGGCCCACGCCATCGCCGAGGCGCTCAAGCGCCGCGGAATCCACGTCACGCGGCTGGCGCGCGGCGTGCCCGTGGGCAGCGAGCTGGAGTACGTGGACCTGGGCACCATCGCCCACGCGCTCGCGGACCGGCGTTGAGGTACCCGAAATGACCCGCTTCACCGTGGCCTACTGGTGCGTGCTGGCAGCGGCGCTGCTGCCCATACTGTGCGCGCTGCTGGCCAAGCGCGGGAGCTTCCGCGGCGCCGACAACCACGACCCGCGCGCCTGGCTGGCGCGCCAGAGCGGCTGGCGCGCACACGCCAACGCGGCCCAGGCCAACAGCTTCGAGGCGCTGCCGTTCTTCATCGGCGCGGTCGTCATCGCGCACCAGATCGGCGCGCCGCAGGCGGCGCTGGACCTGCTGGCCTGCGTGTTCATCGTGCTGCGCGTGTCCTACGTCGCGCTGTACGTGGGGGACAGGCCCACGGCGCGCAGCATGGCCTGGGGACTGGCCTTCCTGGTGAACATCGCCATCCTGCTGCTGGGCTGGCGCTGAACGGTAAAATGGCTGCCCTCGGCCTGCCCATCCGGCGCAGGCCGCTGCTTTTTTCATAGCTTCGCGGGCGTGCCCTGGCTGGCCTGCGCGGCGCTTCTCTTTGTTTCCATGATCGATCTTCGGGGCATCACCCAGATTTACCAGGGCCCGCAGGGCCCGGTCGAAGCCTTGCGTGGCATAGACCTGCACGTCACCCCGGGCGAGGTGTTCGGCATCATCGGGCGGTCGGGCGCGGGCAAGAGCTCGCTGGTGCGCGTGATCAACCTGCTCAACCGCCCGACGAAGGGGCAGGTGGTCGTGGACGGGCGCGACCTCACCCGGCTCAAGGACGCCGAGCTGCGCGCCGCGCGGCGCGAAATCGGCATGGTGTTCCAGCACTTCAACCTGCTGTCCTCGCGCACGGTGTGGGACAACGTCGCGCTGCCGCTGGAGCTGGCGGGCATGGACAAGGCCGAGATCCACGCGCGCGTGCAGCCCCTGCTGGAGCTCGTGGGCCTGTCGCACCTGGCCGACCGCTACCCGGCGCAGATCTCGGGCGGGCAGAAGCAGCGCGTGGGCATCGCCCGGGCGCTGGCCAGCCGGCCCAAGGTGCTGCTCTCGGACGAGGCCACGAGCGCACTCGACCCCGAGACCACGCGCTCCATCCTGGACCTGCTGCGCCAGGTGAACCGCGAGCTCGGCGTGACGGTGGTCCTCATCACGCACCAGATGCAGGTCATCAAGCAGATCGCCGACCGCGTGGCCGTGATCGAGGCCGGGCGCATCGTGGAAATGGGCCCGGTGATCGAGGTGTTCACGCGCCCGCGCGAGGACATCACCAAGAGCCTGATCGACGAGATCGTGCCGCAGGAGCTGCCCGCGGGCGTGCTCGCGCGCGTGCGCAGCCTGGCGGCGCGCCTGGCGCCGCAGGCCAGCGGCCAACTGCTGCGCCTGTCGTATGCGGGCGAGCAGGCCTACGAGCCCATCCTGTCGCACCTGATCCGCGAGCTGGGGCTGGACCTGTCCATCCTGCACGGGCAGATCGACGAGATCCAGGAGCAGACCTTCGGCTCGCTGGCCGTGTACGCCAGCGGCCCCATGGCGCGCATAGGCGCGGCCATCGATTACCTGCGCGCCCAGGGCGTCGTGGTGCGCACCGTGGAGGTGAACTGATGTTCGAGAATTTTTCCGAAATGATGCTGGAGCTGTTCGCCACCTCGCTGTGGGAGACGGTGATCATGGTCGGCGTCTCCGGCATCGTGGGCGGCCTGGTGGGCATTCCGCTCGGGGTGTTCCTGCGCCTGACCGACAAGGGCGGCATCCTGCAGAACGCGCCGCTCAACACCGTGGTGGGCGGCATCGTCAATGCCGTGCGCTCCACGCCCTTCATCATCCTGCTGGTGGCCATCATCCCGTTCACGCGCCTGGTCACGGGCACGTCCATCGGCACCTGGGCCGCCGTGGTGCCGCTCACGCTGGCAGCCGCGCCCTTCATCGCGCGCCTGGTGGAGACCGCGCTGCGCGAGGTGGACTCCGGCCTGGTCGAGGCCGCGCAGTCCATGGGCGCGACCACCTGGCAAATCGTCTGGAAGGTGCTGCTGCCCGAGGCGCTGCCGGGCATCGTCGCCGGGCTGACCATCAGCTTCGTGAGCCTCACGGGCTACTCGGCCATGGCCGGCGCCGTGGGCGGCGGCGGCCTGGGCGACCTGGGCATCCGCTACGGCTACCAGCGCTTCCTGCCCGACGTGATGCTGGCCGTGGTGCTGATCCTCATCGTCTTCGTGCAGGCCATACAGAGCCTGGGCGACTGGGCCGTGCGCCGCATGTCGCACCGCTGAGATGCCATCCGGTTGTTTGGATATGGCAAACAATTCGTTCTGGCGGCGCCGCGGCGGGCCTACGATAGCGGGCTGTTCCACCCCATCCGCATAAAGGCTCCAACATGCTTTCCAAGCGCTCCCTGATCCGATCCACCCTGGCCCTGGCGCTTGCCGCCGGCTTTGCCGGCGCCGCGCCGGCGCAGGACAAGCCGCTCAAGATCGGCGTCACGGCCGGCCCGCACGCGCAGATCATGGAGCAGGTCAAGAAGGTGGCCGAGCAGCAGGGCCTGAAGATCCAGGTGGTGGAGTTCAGCGACTACGTGCAGCCCAACGCGGCCCTGGCCGCGGGCGACCTGGACGCCAACAGCTACCAGCACAAGCCCTATCTGGACGCGCAGATCAAGGACCGCGGCTACGCGTTCGCCGTGGCGGCCAATACGGTCAACTTCCCCATCGGCATCTATTCCAGGAAGATCAGGAAGCTGGCCGATCTCAAGGAGGGCGCGCGCTTCGGCATTCCCAACGACCCCACGAACGGCGGCCGCGTGCTGCTGCTCCTGCAGGCCCAGGGGCTGATCAAGCTCAAGGACGGCGCGGGCCTGAAGGCCACGCCGCTGGACGTGGTGGGCAACCCCAGGAAGCTCAAGTTCGTGGAGCTCGACGCGGCGCAGCTGCCGCGCTCGCTCGACGACCTGGACGCATCGGCCATCAACACCAACTTCGCCATCTCGGCCGGGCTCAACCCCAAGACCGACGCCATCGCCCAGGAAAACCCCGACGGCCCCTACGTGAACATCCTCGTGGTGCGCGCGGCCGACAAGGACAAGCCCT
>Ga0209922_102510_pt1 | contig 15718 bp, 11 predicted proteins | sample ThiBiot_500_biof_FD_183946 | JGI IMG/M metagenome (GOLD analysis project Ga0209922, IMG submission 183946) | Wastewater bioreactor microbial communities from Cape Town, South Africa - Thiocy_expt_500_biof (SPAdes) | ecosystem: Engineered > Bioreactor > Thiocyanate-remediating > Anaerobic-Aerobic ...
ATATATATACACACACGCGTATGTATATATCTGTGTGCAAGTGTCACTTGATGTCGACGGCGACGACGATGATGATGAATAAAAGAAGAAGAAGAAGAAAAATTTTTCAGGACGAGCAAAAAAAAAAGAAAAATAACGAAAAAGAAAACTATATGTATATATATGCATGTGTGTTAAGTCACGCTTCATTTATCATTTTCTATTCGTACATAAAAATAAATGTATACGATTTTTTTTTCTTCTAGTCCAACAGAAATCGAGATTTTCTATTTCTTTTTCTTTTCTATTATTATTATTAAAGTAAAATCATTTTAATAGAACTAATTTTTTCTGACAGATCCAATTGAAAAGAATCGTTTAATAATTGTTCGTAAGTTTAATTTCCGTTTGTCTTCTTATTCGTTATTTTACTAGCGTAAACAATCGAGTTCTTATTCAGTATATTTATCCGTTCTTTTTGTGTTCTTGTTTGATTTGTTTTTCAATGCAAATTCTTCTGTCATTCGATAAAATAGACTTCTATTATTCGAGAGGAATTTTCAAGATTGTATGAACATTCAATCTAATAAAGCCTGTTCTTTTTCTTACAAACACAGCGGATGTCAGTAGTTGAATATTTCTGCTTTTTTTCCCCTCGTTCGTCATCTATTTCTATGTGTGTATGTGTGTGCGTGTGCTGTGAATAGTTTGTTAACAATGAAGAAAATATATATATCCGATTTCTATACGAAAAATATGATCATCCCGAGGACAAATTGACAATTTTTTTAATATGTATACAAAAAACAGAGGAATGGGAAAAACTACTTATTAATAAAAATTGGTTTCCTTGGGGGAGATTTCTCTCTCTCTCTCTCTCACTCTGGTTTTTTTTGCTAGTTATTACTCTATTTGATTCATCTGATTAGTAATAAACATCGTTGTAGTGCAATAATTGATCCAATCTCAGATCTATTCATGCATGTAAAAATCTTTACAAATGCATTTAATTTCTTACTTGTTATCAGCCTGATAGATTCGAAGACTTCGATGTAAGCGAGGTCTTAAATCATGTGACAGACTTCTATGATTATTTTTCATTAATATAAAATGTGATTTGGTTAATTCAAATGTTTAAATCGATTGATTGGTACCAGGTGAAAATCTGCTTTGTATTTATAAATTACCTATTCTATTGCTGATTGTGCCAGTGCGGCTGTCTTACTTTGACAATTTACTACAAATACGAACTAGCTACATTAAGCAGAAATCAATAAAAATCAGCTCCTGATAGGATTTTTTCACGTAGGCATTAGGGAACAATTCAGAGAGGAAATTCCGAGAAGAAAATTGTTGATTGGTAGAATGTAGAAAAGAAACATGAATATGAGTTTTTCTTCGTTGAGATATACATAAGCGTACATAGAAAAATCGACAGCTGGTAACTAACTGTGTAGTATTCTATGACAGAAGTCATCGATCATTGTTGATGACATGTAAAACAAATATCCATAGAAAAGGAGATTTATCAAGACAAGAAAGAAAGAAAGAAACAACAAAAACGAAATATAACCGACCTTAAAGTATCATCAATATCTCCTCCTTTGTTTCGAACTGATTGTCGAAGACTACGACGAAATGTAAAACGTCGACGTAGACGTGGTGGCGGATCTGCTGATGTGTCTCCTGATGGATTTTGTTGTTGAGGCGTAGGAGATTGCGGAGTTGCCGCTAATGATGATGGAGTAGTTTCACTGAATCTCTCAAAGAAAGTTTTATTTCGCTTTGATGATGTTCGTTGTATGGTTGGCGCTGATGTCGGCGATGTTGCCGTTATTGATTCAGTATTCGGTGCCAATGCCGATGGTATTGAAATTGGTTTCGTTGTATTTTGTGCCATTCGAGTTGTTTGAATAACTGTTGTTGAAGATGTGTTCGTTGAAGACGATGATGTTGAAGGTGATACGGATGACGATGCAAAATAGACAGTAAGCGTTGTCATCAGAGATTGACGATAATAATAATAATAAAAGTAATGATGATGCCACAAGTGGAAGCCAAGTGACGAGAATAAGTCCGGAAATCAATGTCGACCGTCAACAACGAGCGAACGACAGCAGCAACAACAACAATAATAAATCGGGAATATCCACACACACACTCTCTCTCTTTTTTTATGTATGTCTCTGTCTTTCTCTATTCTCTTCAGTCACACGAACGAATGACAAAGAGTGTGAAGGAGAGAGAACATGAAACACGGAGAGAGAGAGAAGATTTATATAAACAGACAAAAGCATAGCAGATGTAGCGGTACTACTATGCAAGTCCTGAGAATGGGCGTTTCCAGTTTTTTTCCGTTTGGTTTGCCTTCACAGAAACATGTTATAGAGAAACACTAGCTACTGGTAACTGTAACTAACAGTATACCAAAGAGAGTGAGAGAGAAAAAAAGAGAATACAAAACTTCACATTACTAGCAAAGGCAATCATCTTAATGGATTCTCGTGCTTCATCTCACAACGACCATACACACAGGCACACACACACACACACATACATAAACACACGCGCGCGCACACACAGACCCACATATATAGATTTAAGTTAACGAGTATATTCATCGATCGAGCGAAAGATAACTAGTCAAACGAGAACGGCAGTAATCTGAGCGACGACATTTATTCATTTATTCTTTCGTTTATTTCCTTATTCATTGATTATTGTTATATTTAACAAACTATAAAAGAAAGAACCATCTCTCTTCATCATTTCTTTTTTCTTTCTTTCTATCATCTCTTATTCTCGATCACATGTCTAAATATTTTGAACTGTCGATTATAGAAAATCTTCATGTCTCATGAGACATTCAACTATAGACGAAGACATTTATTAACAAATATCTATGTATTCAGTGCAGGAAATATGACTAGTTAAAAATTACTAATGACGAGATTTTTTCTTTTCTTTATAATTTTCTTAGAAGCAAACTCCCCCAACCATCCTGAATTTATTTCCGGTCGATTCATATGCATACTTGAATGGTAACATAAGGTGACAGCCATCGTTTTATCTTTATTACAAAAAACGAACACACGCAAATTATTACCTAAAGTCATGATAAGATTAAACTAAATCTTATCTATTTGTTTTTTTTCTTCTTTTTTGCCTAGTTTTCTTTTGACAAATATAATCAACTCTGTGGGGAAAACAACGGAGAATAGAATTTGATTTTATAAAAGAAAAAGGTCAATTGAGATATCTATTTTTATAATAGAAGAGAAATATTTGAAATAAAAAAAGAAACGTTATAAATTAAGACTAAAATTACTTTTTCTTTTCTCTTCCGGCTACTATCATCATTTTACAACAAGTACCGAGCCATGTGCGCGCCTATGCTATGAATAAAAATAGGAAAATGATTTCCGAAAGCTCTTTACGCACATATGATTCTATTAAAAAGATACAAATATCTTCGAGAAAGCTATGTTTTCTTTTTTTTTATTTCTGTTGGCTTTTTTCCTTGAAGTTAAATATTGACAATTAATTCTTGAATTTCCATGAATAATGCATAAAACGTGTATTTTCAAATATGTTCACATTTCTATTGTCTTTTCTCTAGAGACATATTATCATCATTGTTGTTGTTGTTATCTGGATTAAATATGATGTCCTTTTCTTTTTTCGTTCCGAGTACTTTCTTGAGTTTGTTATAGATCTCTTTTTCTGATTATCGATATTCATGCTGTGAATGTGGGATGTCAAACGTATTGAGATCATTTGAACTTGTATAAGAGTAAACATCAAAGAAGAAAGAAAACTTTATTTGGTTTTCGATTCTTTTTTTTTCTGATGATGTTTAAGAAGAAGAAGAAGAAGAAAGTTTTTTTTTCTTCACTTATTCGATAAGAATGTCTCTTTTTGTCAAGATTTTTATTTCTTCAAGCGCAATAAACGTTTTTTTTTACTTCGTAAACGCACACGCGAGCTGTCAATTTTTTTTTGTTATTGTAACTGATGAAAAAATCGATAGATGAGAAGAATAAAAGAATCATTGTACGCATTTCATAATGTAAGAAGAAAAAAAGAAAAGAAACTGCGGAGAATTGTTTGTCCGTTGGATTTCTCTTAACTGTCAATGGAAATATTTAGTGTATTAATAATAAGGGGATAAGAATCATCAATGCGTATGATATGGCTTATGAAAGAAATTTGCATGAAAAAGAGCCAGAATAATCGTGTTCGATTACAAACGAGATTTTGTTTTTTTTATGTGATCCAATTTTACCTGCTAAAAGTATTGATTGTAGTGTTGGTGATAGTCGTCGTCGCTTGTTTATGATCGGTATTGGATACAGTTCGTCGTCTCAAAAGAATCTGTCCAAGACGTAAGAGTAATGGTGTAGTTCGAGATGAAGATTTCGAGGAAGAACGAATAGGAAGAGGTTTTTTGTCGGCTAGAGCCGAACTTCGTCGTCGATTATGATTCGATGAAACGCAAGAAATGCAAGTTGATGACATTCCTGCACGTTGTCGAAGTGTTTTCGTTGGATTTGCTAATGTTGTTATTGCTGTTGTTGTTGTTGTTGAAGAAGAAGATGTTGTTCTTGTCTGTTGATGGGTTTGATTCAATGGATTTGTTGTTGTCGTCGAACTTTTTCGACGTATGAAACCAGCCGGTGAATTCTGATCGACTGAAGGTATTCGAGAGGATTGTTTTCTTCCACCGCAACATCGAAATGGAAAAGAACGGGTTGTCGGTGAAGATGATTTGGCTGAGGACTTTGAAAGTGTGGTTGATAAGACTTTTTTCTCGTGTTCGATAAGAAACGGTCGAATCGATGTAGCTAAGAACTCCGACGATGATGACGATCGAGTGATCGAAATGACCGGCGGTGGGGGACTATTGGTGATACTCGTGATTGACTTCTATGTAAATGACGACGACGACAACGACAACGATGAAGAACCGAGAATCGGCATACACGCGAGAAACGTCGAGAGTAACGTTGCTTGTTGTTGACGAGCCACACGCGGGCGGGCGCGTTTCTCTCTCTCTCCCTCTCTCTCTCTCTGTCTCTCTTACTCTTAGTCGGTATTTCTACTATAGCTTGCTGCTACTGATGATGATGATGCGAGAAGGGGAGAGCAATGACGATGCTGCTCCTGGTGGCCGTGGCACCCAGCACAACAAAACACAGTAAAGCACGGGACAAGAAACAGAACGGACGAATACGACAACAGGAACGAAAGAACGACCGCCTTCTTTTCCTCTATATCCTTCTTTTCTCTCTTCTCATTCTCCTTCTTTTCCTTCTTCCCTGGTTGTTTTTTTTTCTTTTTTTTTCTGTAACATATGAATGAAGTAGCGGTGTTGGTAGCAAAGGAAGACGTGTGCGTGCATGTATGTATGTATAGCGGTGAAGACAAACGAACGAACATCGACGACATTTTTGCGTTCTCGCTTACATCTTACTACTGCAACAGTTCCTATCATTGGAGTTCTAACAGCAATAACCATTGAATCGACAAAGCAAAAGCAACAAGATATTAGTGTGATGTCGTCATCGTCTTAACCATAGCGAGTTAGATTTTCATACGAACGAACAAGACACAGGAAAAATCTTCTAGCTTCGCCTTTCCTCAAGGCCGTTGTTCTCTTCATAATACGACACATCGATATACAGAAATGTGTATGTGGCGAAAACAAGTCGCGCTCTTCTGCTCTTCATCCGTCAACACCAAGAGCAATAAGAAACATGATGAAATGAGAGGGAGAGAGAGAGAGATGGAAAGACAAAAAACCAGGGAGGGGAATTGAGACATGGATAAGATAAAACGAAAAGATGGCGCCGTCACCTGGATCTTCTCAACGAGAACATATTGTTCTTGTTTTCGTCGTTTCTAACAGAATATGACAATCACTTGATTAATATGTCACAAGCGATTAGTTATTTTCAAACAAATAATAATTTCGATCTGTGACTAACGTGTTTATTTATTTATTTCGATACATATCGACAGATATAATCATAGACAATTTAAACAACATCAGAAATAAATATATGTCTATCGAACAAATGTTTTCTAAATCGATCAACTACGAACAGTATATGTTTTTGACAATTATACTTGGAGACATATGTTCTCTTATAAACAAAATCTTGCTCGAAGCATTTTTCGTGTAAAAAGTGAATGGCATTAGAATATAGAAAAAGAAAGCGATTTTCGTACTTATTTTATCGTCTTTTTTTCTCTTTATTTTCAAGAACATTAAGCGAAAACAAATGAAAACGAACGTATTACAATGTAATTTACCAGTTGCAATCAACTACTTTTTCTCTCACCGTCGTCGGTGAAATAATATTTTCTCTTCAAACATAACTAGGCGTATATTTGTGACCCGATCAACGAATGAAAAAAATATAAGTGGTTAAAAAAAATAATATCATGATTCTGTTTTTTTTATACAGTCGATTAACTTTTCTTTCTAGTCAGCCTACTAAACTAAAACTCAATTTATATCAAAAGAAGCAGAAGAAAAAAAATGAAAGTAAAACTCACTTACATTGGAAAGATTGATGTGATGAAATATTTCATCAATTAATAGAAAAATGAAACATTACAAAAATAAAAATCGACTACAGTCGACATGAATGATTTGCAGAGTTAATCTAATCTTTATATTTTTCATGTGATTCTAATAAAAAATTAATTCTATATCTTGCTTTTTTTTTCTCATTTAAAAGTGATATATCACGTTTATATAATCTCATGATAATAAATCCATTCGATTTTGATTAACAATTGTTAGTAGAACAAGACGGAGACGTTGAAATATCATTTCTTTCATTAGACAATACGAATTTCTAATAGAATTACATTTTTCTTGTCATCGAGATTGATTACAATAAGTTTGCTTATCGGAAAAAAAATGATTTCAGTATATTTTATTAATGTTTCTTGATGATTAGAATTGTTCTTATGTTTTTTCTGAGATAATATTTCTCGTAGAAGATAAATATATCTTTCTGTTCTAAACTGATAAGGTTTCGAAATGTAGCCAATAAACAAATATATGTATATCTAACTATTCTATTTAGTTTCTTTGTTGATAGAACTTTCATTTAATCATTTATAAGAAAAAAAATATTTAACTGAACAGTCTGTCATCCGTCTTTTTTTTCCTCGTTTTTTTTTTTTTTTATCAATATTGATGAATAATAGACTAGTATTAGAACTTTGTCAGGCAATGTCAAAATAAAACACAGAAAAAAAAACTTGATCTTCAGGAACAATTTTCATCGTTGGAAATAGAGGACAGATAAAAAAAAATCCACCCGCGGAAAACATTGCAAGAAAAGTTGACAACGAATTTTCTTACTTGACACGTTTACCAGTGACTGTAGGTCCAATCGAATGACGACGTTCAGCCAAAGGTAAAGCAAGAAAACGTCGATAAAAGTCCATGATCAATATATCAAAATAGGAGGACGTTTGATGAAAAATAAATGTATACCGAACGTTTTGCCTTGTAATTTTTCAATATCGGCATAGAGATAAAAGTATATACATGAACGACGGAAGGAAAATGGTAATGAGACACGAATGAGAGCACATAGACACCCGTTAAATGTAGTCACAGTAAGTTTTCCTTCAACTTTGTCATTTGCCTTTTTATCTCATATTCTTTCTCGTTTCTCTTTCTGTTTCTCTACTTTCATCTTCATCTCTAGTCTTTTTTTTTATTACTTTTCTTCTCTATTTTCTTTTAAACTATTTTTCTCTCTCTCTTGATTTCTCCTGAAAAACGTCAAGCGCATAACAACACACACACACCTGCTGTTATATATCATAAATATACAAAACAAAGAAGAAAGGAAAAAAAGCACAACAAGAGGAAAAAGAATTTCTCACCTTAGAATAGAATCCGTTTTGTTGATAATAGTCAAAACTGATGTCGCAATAGGAGTTCGTTGGGACGGATGTGACATCACATTTCCCCACGAATGTCGTCGTTCAGGATTAAATGAAGGAACAATAAGATAGTTTCGTCGGGATGATAATTTCGACGAAGATAAATCTTGATCGATATCCGTGTCTGATGACATGTCGTTCATGTTGGATTCGTCGAAGGGGAAAATGAGAGTAAAAACACGAAAAACAAGAAGAATATTCAGAGCAGTACTACGAGTATCTTTCGAAGAACAGTTGCATTTCTTTCCTTTTTTTTTTTTGTTGTTGTTGTTGTATAATATATGTGTCGTGAATATGAAATAGAACCGTCGTCTGAATCAATTGTAAAAGACTAGATTGCGAGAATAAGAAGAAAGAACAAAAGCCGAGTCCGTTTCGTTGAAAGGCGAGAAAATAGCCCAGTCGAGAGCGAAAGATATAGAAGAGAAAAAGAAGAATAGCCTGATGACGGCGTTAGTCGAGCGAACGGATGTTATTAATTTATATGGGCGAGGGACGGTGATATGTGTTCGTTTCCTCGCTCTTCTCTCTCTCTCTCTCATATGTATGCCTGGTAAATCGACGACAATATTACGTCAAAAGACAAACAAATGAAAGACATCTTCACTGAGATTTCATCGCACCTGTTGAAAGATGCTATTTAGACTATCAATTGCCGAAATACAAGAACTCATTTGTTGTATGATGAATATGTGTATCTGCTCGAAAAGAAGAAAAGAAAAAGAAAAAGACGAGAGAATAAAGAATCGATTTCCGCTCGCAATATGAAGCTGAATAATTGTGTTACTATCGGGCATCACCAATATAAATCGCTTGAATATCTTGTTCGACGTTCGTTGTCCTAAGAACTAAGACGTAATCGAATTTGCCTGCCGTTACTTCCTCATTCCATACAAATGCATATCCCCTATCAGTAAGACGTGTATCTATCTTACTGTTCCTTTTTTTTCTTGTTAGTTTCTCGGATTTATCTTGTCATTGACCTACTCGTTTTATCGTCATTCGTCTAGTAAAACAAGTGTGATCATTATGTGTTATCTATCACGATCGATATGCTTGATAAAAACAGGAGAGTACGAGACAAGGATAAAATATCGGTGTTATTTTTTCTTCTTAAATTTATAACGAATAAAATTGGTCTTGTTAAGAGAAAAAGAAAAAAAACGGATGTTGCTATGAGTTTAATTGATTGAAATCGAAAGAGAGAGAAAAAAAACTGTTTCAACATAAAAATGATGATAACTTCCGGCGTGCAGTCAGAAACAATTCATCATCATTTTCTTTTTTTCTTTTAAACGTTCGAATCTTATTAACTACTTCTATAATTCTATCTGTTCAAGCAAATTAACGTTTACGGCAATTTTTTATATTAATTGCCGAGCTAGTATCATGCATTTATGTGATAATACAAAAACGGATCTTTGCAAGAAAAGTTTATCAACTAATTAGGATATTTTTGGTTAAAATGTCGTCATTTCTTCATTTAGATATTACACACACACATATATATATATCTTTTGTTAAATAGATAAATGTTTGATTATTGCGAGGGAAAGAAAAATATTTACATTCAATAGAAATCTAGTTATTTAATCCGAAAAATAAATAAATACGATAAATCTTTACTAAATACCTTCGTGTTTGAAATGCAGCACTAGGAAAACGTCGTCGACGAGCAGCTGCAGTCATTGATTTCATAACTCAAGATAAAACCATTGACTATATCAACATAGTCTTGAATGAATCGTTGTTGTGTTCGTCAGTTAAAACTTCAGATTAACCGAAGGTAATGAGAGTAATATTATTCTTCTCTTCTTTGAGTTCGCTAACTCAGTTTTTCTTTTCTTTTTTTTCTCTCTCCTTCTCCTTCGCCCTATTTTTACTTCATCAGGAGAGCATAAGTTTCACTAAACATATAGAATAACATCTACAAATGGGTTTCATAGAGCGTTCATCTGGAGTTCTAAATTGGTAACGCCACTAGTTACTCGTTCTTTCTTTTTCTTCGGTTTTTTTTATCATTTACTGAGCACCTATTTCTTTCTCTTTCTTTCTTTTTTTTGTGTTGAGAAAAAAACAAGGAATACTCACTAGGATCTCATTATGCATTATAAATGTAGTTGCATAGGATAAAAATGTTCATGAATCGTTTGTTAGCAAGAGAAGAATACTCGTCCGAGATGAACTCAAAATGAAAGAAAGAAAATGTAATTTCTTCGATTTTTCTCTAGCTTTTTTATACTAGATCCCTTGTTAAACAATGTATTCATCATTATATTTGGATTCTTCCGCAAGAACAATAATAAATACAATAGAAATATATTCATGATAAAAAAAATTGAATAAATTTCTAGAGCTTAATTTCCTCCTCGGGTGGAGATTTTCTTTCTTTTTCTTTTCAATATTTACTCAGACTTATTCTTTCCTAATGCAATCGATTAGTCGATATTCACCTTTGAACAAAATTATTTCGTCTGCAAATTAATACCAAAAGAAGAAAACAAAAACGAGAATATCGCAATTTGTTCCCTTTTTCCCCACGCATGTTAATTAAACAGTGAGAGAAATTATTGACAAGATAATATAATCATCTTAAATCTAACGAATAGAGAATTATGTTCAAGTTTTCGGGAAGATTATCACAAAGAATATTTTTGTCTCCATTAATATGAATCAAAAAAGAGCAAAAAAAGAATATAATTATATGTTGTCTAGCATGATATTATTATAGTACTTGAAAATAGAAACTAAGTTGAAGTATTTAAAAGAATTGTGTACATTTAAACCATTTGTAATGAAACTAATTAAACTCAAGAAAGAGACCTCATTTAATTCATAATCGATAGAAACAAAAAGTTAGTTTTGTTTTTTTTATTTTCTTTCGTATAAGAATGATGAATGTCAATGAAACATTTATCAACTATCGGCGTAGATATTCCAAGAGTGGCAAATTGAAAGTTAAGAACAATTGAAAGAAGTTTGTAATTAGAAATATATATATTTTTTTCCCTTCTTGTTGAGCATTCCTTTCGAATTGTATTTTATTCGAGTTCTATAATTAATAATTCATACAGAACTTGAAATATCAAACGGAAGTCATTATTTGAAAATTTGCACATAAAATCACTGTGATATTCTTTTGTTCGTTTCCGATAGAGAAAGATATATATCTATGTGTCCAAAGAAAGAAATCATTTGAATACTTTAAATGTCGATCAATAATTGATGACGAAAAAAGAAAGAAAGAATTATTATATTTGGTAAATCCAAAGAATTGTCTGTGAAAACAAAATAATAAATGAATCTATTCATATAATAACAATCGAAATCTTCTGTTCACAATTGTTTTCAAGGCTTATCATCTGCGACTAATCTTTTTTGTTGTGAAGAAGGAAAATATTTTTAGTGAATTGAAATTATTTGTATGTGTGTGTTTTTTTAGCGAAGAGAAGAGAAATAGAAACTAAATGAATAACTAAACGACACTAATGGGAATGAGAAGTTTTCTGCCAATTAAAGAATAGTAGTAATCAACTGATATTTTCTTCGAATTAATAGGCAAAAAAATTAGACGTAAACTTGTTCTTTAATATAAAACTTAATAAAAGACCGAAAGATGTCTATATAAGCAAAAGCATTTTACCGTGTTGTATGCCGACAATAATGATGTGATCGAAGACCATTAACAGTTAAATATGTCATTGTCGGATGAAGGAATGTACCGGGTTGAATTGTCGACGATGGCAAAGTTGTTGTACTAGTCGATGTTGACACATGTTGACTTGTTGTCGTACGACTAAATTTGGCTAGAGATGGTGAACATGAACCGAGATAGGAACGATTTAATACATCAGCCGGTGGACGAGGTTCTTGTCGAGGTAGACAAAGATCTCGAAGAGCAGCACGTGGCGAAGAATTCGGCGAAATAGGTATGCAACTAGCTGAAGCAATTGGAAGTATAAAACGTCGAGACGACCTTAATGTTGGTCGCTGAGGTGATAATAGAATTGGACTTAGGATTGAAGGTGATGAAATGTCATTCCATCGTGTATTTCCACTAGGTGTTGTACATGACGAAGAAAAACTTGAACCGTTCGTATCTCGTCGACGACGAGCGCCAATCATTACTTTAAGTATGTGCTCGATTTAATGTTGATAGTCTTTTGAAATCAATTGTCTACATCTGAAGAGAACCATTCGATTGAAGAATACAAGAGTATTATTTTAGTTGTTTTTGTCATGAAAAACATCTTTTCAAACTGAGAATTTTGTTCTTGTGTATCTCAGCCGATGTCATCGCGTCATTGTCAATCTAAGAAAAAGAAATAGATATACATACATGCATGTTTAGAGATCTAGTGCCAACTGAATTAGCACAAATTTACCTTTTGTTTCCTGTTCTTCTTTCTCTATGTGCTCTCTCGTTCTATTTTCTTTCTTTTTTTTTTCTCTCTCTCTCCTTCCATCTTGATTTTTTACAGCCATGACGATTCCGTTTAGTTGCTTTCTGCTTGCTAACATTCGCTCTTTCGCTCGGTTTACGTTCATCAGCGAGCACAGTACGAGAAAAAGATATGGCGTCTACTAATGATGAGAAGGGGGAAATATGAAAGGAAAAGAAAGAATTGTGAGTCGTGTTCTTCTTTAGTTTACTAGCTGCTCTCTTAGAATCGTTACAATTACAGATTTCTTATTGTATTTTGCTCTTTTTCCTAACAAACTAAAAACATGGATTTATGCGTTCTTTTTTTAATGCAGGACTTCGTTCTGTTGTAATCTCGAATGATACAAATGATGTATCCACTAACGCAAATCAACTTATGTCAAAACAACATGTCTCAAGGGTTTTACACCTTGATTGTCTTTGTCATTTGTATCTTTATATTCTCACTAATATTAATGTTTACATATGAATACGAAAATGATGAACAAGAAAATCTATTGAATATAGCATAGACACAAACATATGTAGATATATATGTGTGTGTGTGTGATTTGTATCTTACTTCGAAAAACAGAAAAATGAAGCTGATGCTGTGCTGATGATGTTTAGGGAAAAGAAGAAGAAGAAGAAGACGAGAAGAGGAAAAAATGACTGGTCTGTTGTGATGCTTTCTATAGATAATGCGCGTCACACTAACTACTAGCTGTATCACAACAACGACAAAGACGACTAAGATCATTCATATTAATAAAAAAAGACAAAGCATGCCGATCGTCATCATATTCAGAATAAAAACATTCACTTAAATAGGAGAAAAAGAAGAGGCCAAGTAAGTTGTAAAAACGAAGACAAGTAGTGGGTTAATCTAATTGTATCGATTGGAAGAACTTTTTTTAAAAATAGATATTTAATTAGCTTTAGATCGACGTAAAATCTATTAAATAGTTCTAAGAACAGCTTAGATGTTTTTCGTATGTTCTTGTCAAGCTCAGAACAAAAGAACAAGATTTGTTGATGCTTTTTTCCTATGGGTCTTGTTTAAATTAGTTTATTGGAAAAGATAGAACTCACTATTCAGTAAGCATACTACTGTCAATCGAGGACAGAAGCCGGATGAAGAGGCGTTAACGCAGTGATCTGGAAAATTTGATGAGATGCTTTCAATTGCTTCTTTTCTTTTTTTCCCTTCTTGCTCTTCTATTGCATATTCATATAGTTTTACATTCATATTCGATGAGAAAAAAAGCAAATCTACGAATCTGTTTTGTTTTTTCATTCTTGATCATCTCAAACCAAATACTGCAAATACAATGCAGCAAGAAGAAGCAAAAAAAAGCGCAGTAGACTAAGACAATTGAAAATAAAAGGAAAACTTGATCTTGCTATTTGTTTTCTAAACTAGATCTTTTGTTTACCTCGAAAAAGATGTTTTTTGAGATGATAACAGGATATCCGTTCGTTCGTTCGAACAATAACACCAACTAGACAAATACTCTTCGACAGACGTGAAATATTTATTTGTGAGCATGTGTAAATCAATAATCAAAGGCTACAGTCACGCAATAAACATTCCTTATCTTGAAAATCTATTTTTTGCACTTCCCTTCATGTCTAATCATTCAAAACTGGAGAAAAAAAAACTATTCTCATTTGGACACAGATATTTCATCGATAGTCGTTGCATGATGATCGTTTTTTTTTGGGTTAAAGGAAATTTATATTTAGCCGACCGACTGGACATGTAATCGAACACATGCGTATTGTCTGTCGAGTAATTCGATTCGTTTTTTGTTATATTTTTAGAATCATATTGTTGGATTCAATTAGAGAATGTTTTGTGTGAAAAAATAAAATGAAGAAAATTTTCTTGAATACAACTGATTGATCGATAGAATATCTATAGAAATTGTCAACTAATGATTAGAAGGCGCTTGTTTTTCTTTAGTATTTAATCAGATATTTGATTAAAAATGATCAATCATGTCGACAGAACGTGTCCTAGAGTAGACAAACAAATTCATCGAATATAAACGATAAGAAAAAACGCAGTGTTTCTTTCTTTTGTCGAGTTCGACCTCGATTTAGTCTGATAAAAAATCGATCATGTGTTGTTGCTGTTATTAGTTTGTTTTTTTTATTTCGTTTTTTTTAAAGCAGAAAAAAAGATTTTTGTTTTGCTGTCTGTCATTTCAATTAAAGAGAAACAGCTGGAACACATTGACGTGGGCAACCACCGCAACATTTTTGAGAACCTGGACAATTGCTATCGTCTGTGCATCGGGCAATACAAATGCCGATACCAGAATTTGGTGGCGGGCATGAGCCTGGTTTTTCTGATACATCGACAACTGTTTTGATTTCTCGTTTTTCAATATTAGGACAGCATACAGCATAGGCATCAACAGGAGAGATAACGCAATGATGACTTGATGGGCAATCTTGACGATTGGGACCACGACCACAGAAATAACCAGCCAATGGAGCTTTGCCATTACCACATACATCACTTTTGATTGCTAAGGCATCAATAAATAAAACACTGATTGCGATGATAGCAAAAAAGATAATAAAGAATTTAGAAGAGATCATTTTGTTTTGGAGAGAAATTGTGCTTGTGAGAAAAGGAATGAATACATTTTTCAATCAGGTATTATTTATAATAGGTCGTGTAGTGACATATGTAAATATTCACATAATACATTTCAGTTAGATTACTCTCAAGATATTTGTTGATCAAGGTAAGATACTGGTTATCTACGATGAGATGTTTATAAAGGGAATCTAAATAGCACAATATACAGATATGCTTTATCAGTATTTATCTATCATCAAGAGAAAACAAATCTCTATTGATTCATAATTAATCCAAAACAGTCGTAGATCAAACATAAATAGTGAAAATATTTTCTCCTATCGACACTATTTGGGTAAAAATACAATATAGTCATTTTATTTTGTTATCTTATAGAAATAAAAACAAAATTTTTAATTATATTTGGATTTAGGTTTCCTATATCAGCCAACGCACAGGAGCAACACATTTACGAGGACAATTACCACAACATTTAAGATTTCCTTTGCAATCATTGTCAGTCGTGCATTCAGCTATGCAAATACCAATTGTACCTTCTGAAACTTTTGGGCATGTACCCGGTTTTGTTGTTGTTCTTGTTGGCCGCTGTGTTGTTCTCGGAGGTTTTGTTATAGTTACAATATTTGGACAACAGACAGCATAAGCATCAACAGGAGAGATAACACAATGGTGACTTGATGGACAATCTTGACGATTGGGACCACGACCACAAAAATATCCATCCAATG
>Ga0209922_102515_pt1 | contig 15692 bp, 12 predicted proteins | sample ThiBiot_500_biof_FD_183946 | JGI IMG/M metagenome (GOLD analysis project Ga0209922, IMG submission 183946) | Wastewater bioreactor microbial communities from Cape Town, South Africa - Thiocy_expt_500_biof (SPAdes) | ecosystem: Engineered > Bioreactor > Thiocyanate-remediating > Anaerobic-Aerobic ...
GTCGACGCTCGACCGGCCGGCGGCGAGCGCGGCCGCGTCGAGCCGCGACGCGACGGCGCGCACCGCTTCGCGCGCGGCGGGCTCGTAGGCGATGTCGGCGAGCGACTCCGAGATCATCCGCGCCCCCGCGCCGAGCTCGGTGAGCAGGTCTGCCGCGACGGGGCGCGCCACACCGTCGTCGCACAGGTACACGACTCGCCGGCCGATCACCCGCAGGTTGCGGATCGCGAGGTCGAGCTGCGCCCGGATGCGCTCCTGCCGCTCGAACTCCGTGCGCTGACTGCGCAGGAACGGCGAGATCCGAGCGATCGCGATTCCCGACTCGATGCCGGCGCGCCAGGCATCCACGGGCCCCTGCAGCGCGCGCGCCTTCATCAGCCCCCGCTCGGCGCGCCGCGGATCGGCGCGGCGCAGGGCCTGCACGAGCGTCGTCACGGCCTGATCGAACGCGGCGAACACGTCGGCGCCCTCGCGCGTGATCGCGCGCAGCGGGCTGCGCGGGATGAGCGCGGTCACCAGCAGCGCCGCGATGCCGCCGACGACGCCGTCGATCAGGCGCAAGAACGGCACGCTCGCCGGGATCACCATGACGATCGCCGACTGGATCGCCGCGGCGATCGCGAACGCGGGCTGCTCGGAGAGGAACCGCGCGACGATGAGGGTCGCCGCGAGCGTGAGCCCCAGCTGCCACCAGCCGATGCCGGCGACGAGCACGATGAGCTCGGCGATGAGGATGCCCACGATCATGCCGACGACGGTCTCCAGCACGCGCAGGGGCCGCGCATCGCGCACGAGGCCGAGGCTGGAGATCGTCACGGTCGCCGCCAGCAGCGGCACCGGGTGACCCAGCAGATAGTGCGCGAACGCGAAGGCGACCGTCGCGGCGATCGTGATCTGCGCGATCGCCGGCAGCGACTCGCGCACCCGCTCGGCGCCGCCGCGCGGCGACAACCGTGCGCGCAGACCCGTGGGCACGGCCGTGGTCTCGGGCGTGGGTTCAGACCCGCTCATGACGCCTCAGCGGCGGCGCGAGAGGCGCGGCAGACGGGGCACGGCGGCGGTGCGCCCGGCATCGGGCGGCACGATCGTCTCTTGCGCGGCGGCGACCGTGCCGTCGTCGGTGGTCACCACGAGGGTCGCGTCAACCGGTGTCGTGCGCTTGATCAGCGCGAGCGCGATCGGCCCCTCCTCGAAGTGGCGGGCTGCCGACGTGACGGCGCCGACGATCTCGCCGTCGAGCGCGACGTCTGCGCCGGGGGCGGGCAGTGTGCCGTCGCTGCCGTCGAGCTGCAGAGCGACGAGGCGGCGTGGCGGATGCCCCAGATTGTGCACCTTCGCGACAGTCTCCTGCCCGCGGTAGCAGCCCTTGTCCAGGTGCACCGCGGTGCGCAGCCAGTCCACTTCGTGCGGCAGGGTGCGCCCGTCCGCTTCGCGGTCGGCGCGCGGCCGCCACGCTGCGACGCGCAGCGCCTCGGCGGCGATCAGGCCCGCGAGGGGCTGCTCGCCCGCGGCGGCCGCGTCGGCGATGCGCTCGTACTCGGCGACGTCGACGATCGCCTCCGCCCAGTCACGCTCGGCGCCCGGATGCGGGTCGACGGCGGCGTAACCCCAGCCGCCTGCGGCGATTCCCGGCCACGGGTCGTGCCAGACGGCGGCCGCGCGCAGCCCCGCGACGGCGGCGGCCGTGCCGGCGACGACGCGGTGCGTCTCGGAGGCATCCTGCGGGTCGACGCGCAGGCGGAAGCGCATGCGCGTCAGCCAGGTCAACAGCGCCTGCGCGCGAGACCGATCGACGATCAGCCACGTCACCTCGCCGTCGTCGACGACGGCCGCGGCGTGCTCGACATGGCCCTGCGGGTCGAGGACGAGAAGCTCGGTGCTCGCTGCGGGTTCGAGGGCCGTCAGAGCCTGCGACGTGATCGAGTCGAGCCAGCTCAACCGGTCGGGGCCGGTGACGGTCAGCACCGCGCGGGACGCCAGCGGCGCGAGCGCGCGGCCGGCGGCGAGATCACGCTGCTCGCGGTGCGGCGAGCCGACGTGGACGAGTCCCTCGTCGTCGACGACGGCGCCGGGCACGGCAGCGAACGGGTCGGACACGTCGCTCACTCCGCCCGGGCCAGGCGCGCCGACGCGTGCGAGGCCAGCGTGCCGCCGAGGGCGGCGATGTCCCAGGCCCACAGCAGGTGGCCGTCGACGAGTCCGTACATGCGCGTCGCGGCGGTGTACGCCTTCGCGCCGGAGGGGCGCACGATGGCATCCGTCGCCAGGTCGATGCGCGGGCCGCGCACCTGCCCGAGGTAGAGCTCGCTGATGCCGTCGGAGTGGACGATCGCGACCTCGAGCTCGAAGCCGCCCTCCGCGCTGCGCAGCGCCTCGACGTCGTCGGCGGTGCGGCGGGTCTCGCGCGCCGCGAGCGGCGGCAGCAGCGCGGGGCCCGCGTCGAACTCGTCGGCGGGCCGCGCGAGACGCCAGTAGCCGGTCTCGGCGACCAGGGGCGTGCGGGCCTCGCCCTCGCCGAGCAGCCACGCGCTCGCGGCGTAGTTCACGTAGTCTCCGCCGTCATGGCTGAAGCTCACGCGGTGGGCGAACTCGCCGGTGACGTGCGTGCCGCCGACCTCGTGGTCGATGACGCCGGTGCCCTCCCAGACGCCCAGCAGCCACGACAGCGGGACGATGTCCGCCGGGAGATCGGTCGGAAGGTCGATCACGGCGCTCAGCGCTGGCCGCGGTACAGGTTCTTGATCACGACACCCGACACGAAGACGATCGCGAGCGAGGCGAGCGCGAGCAACCCGACGAAGAAGAGTTCGAGTGCAACGAGGTCCATGGCTTCACTCTATCGCGTCGCGCCGTACCGGCGGCTCATCGGCTCACACCGAGAACAGGCTCGCGAGCCCCAGGCCGAGCCCGATCAGGCCCATCACGAGCATGGCGCCGAGCACGCTCGCCGCGACCCGGCGGATGAACCCCTCGGCGTGACCGCCGAGCAGCTGGATCGTGAAGGCCAGGATGAGGCAGCCCGCCAGGCCCACCGGCATCCATGCCGCGCGCCATTCGCTGGGTGCAGCCAGACCGATCGCGACGGCGATGACGGCGGCGGCAGCCCACACCGCCACGATGCCGCCGAGACCGGCACGCGGGGCGAGGCCTGGAATCGTCATGGTTCCATCATGACCGACGGATGCCTCCGATGCATCCGCACGCGGCGCCGGCGGCATCCGTCGACGTCCTAAGATGGGCACACGGCCCGCTCAGCGGACCGGAAGGGACCGCATGGCTCAGCTTCTCGTCTTGAGTTCCGCCCTGGGCGGAGGCGCCGTCCTGCCTGCGCTCGAGCTGCTGAGCCATCGCGTGCGGCAGATTCCCGCCGAGCCCGCGCAGCTGGTGAACGCGCCGAGCGCCGACGTCATCTTCGTCGACGCGCGTGCCGACCTCGTCGCGGCGAAGTCGCTGTGCAAGATCCTGAACACGACGGGGCTGGACGCACCGCTGGTCCTCGTGGTCACCGAGGGCGGCCTCACCGCGGTGTCGACCGACTGGGGCATCGACGACGTGATCCTGCACGGCGCCGGTCCCGCTGAGGTCGACGCGCGCATCCGTCTCGCGGTCGGCCGCCAGTCTGCCGAACAGGTCTCGAGCCGCATCCAGACCTCCGGCATCACGATCGACGAGTCCTCGTATTCGGCCAAGGTGCACGGCAAGCCGCTGGACCTCACCTACAAGGAGTTCCAGCTGCTGCACTTCTTCGCGACGCACCCCTCGCGCGTGTTCACGCGCGAGCAGCTGCTCAGCGAAGTCTGGGGCTACGACTACTTCGGCGGCACGCGCACCGTCGAGCAGCTCATCGGCACGGTCCGCAACGTGGGCTACCGCTTCAACGTCTACGAAGACGATCAGGCATCCACCCCCCGCGAGCACTCGGGCGCCTGATCGGTTAACGCGCCGGTCACCTTCGCCTGCAATGATGAGGGAATGATCGACACCGACGTTCTGGACACCGGTCTGGGCGATGCTGACGACGACGACTTCGACGAGATGGTCGAGTTCGACGATTCGCAACTGCCCGATCACCGCTACATGGACCGCGAGCTCAGCTGGCTCGCGTTCAATCAGCGGGTACTGGAACTCGCGGAAGATCCCGCACTGCCGCTGCTGGAGCGCGCGAACTTCCTGGCGATCTTCGCGAGCAACCTCGACGAGTTCTTCATGGTGCGCGTCGCTGGGCTCAAGCGCCGCATCATGACGGGCCTGGCCGTGCCGACCAACGTCGGTCGCGCGCCGCAGGACGTCCTGGCCGACATCTCCGAGAGCGCGCACGCGCTGCAGCTGCGTCACGCCCGCGTGTGGCTCGACGAGGTGCAGCCGGCACTGACGGAAGCCGGGATCGAGGTGCTCACCTGGGATGCCCTGACCGAGGACGAGCAGTCGGCCCTCTACGAGTACTTCCAGACACAGGTGTTCCCCGTCCTCATGCCGCTCGCGGTCGACCCGGCACACCCGTTCCCGTACATCTCCGGCCTGTCGCTGAACCTCGCGATCCGCATCCGCAACGCCAAGACGGGCCGGCAGGAGTTCGCGCGCCTCAAGGTGCCGCCGATGCTCCCCCGCGTCGTCGCCGTCCCCGGCAACACGGCGGGACGCGCCCGCTATCTGCCACTCGAGCAGCTCATCGCGCACCACCTGGGAGACCTGTTCCCCGGCATGGAGATCCTCGAGCACCACGCCTTCCGCCTCACCCGCAACGAAGACGTCGTGATCGAGGAGGACGAGACAGAGAACCTCATCCAGGCGCTCGAAGCCGAGCTGCTGCGGCGCCGCTTCGGCCCGCCGATCCGCCTCGAGGTCACCGAGGAGATGGACGAGGTCACCCTCGACCTGCTCCTGAACGAGCTCGAGGTCACCGACCAGGAGGTCTACCGCCTGCCCGGGCCGCTCGACCTGCGCGGTCTGTTCGATCTGGCCCGCATCAAGCGTCCCGATCTGCACTACACGCCCCACGTCCCGGTGACCGCGACCGCGTTCCAGCCGGCCGAGCAGAACGGCCGTGCCGACATCTTCGCGGCGATCCGCAAGGCGGACGTGCTCGTGCACCACCCGTACGAGTCGTTCACCACGAGCGTCGTGGCGTTCCTCGAGCAGGCCGCGCGCGACCCGCACGTGCTCGCCATCAAGCAGACGCTGTACCGCACGTCGGGCGACAGCCCCATCGTGCAGGCCCTCATCGACGCCGCCGAGCGCGGCAAGCAGGTGCTGGCCCTCGTCGAGGTCAAGGCGCGGTTCGATGAAGCCAACAACATCGTGTGGGCGCGCAAGCTCGAGAAGGCCGGCGTGCACGTCGTCTACGGCCTCGTGGGGCTGAAGACCCACTGCAAGCTGCTGCACGTCATCCGCGAGGAAGACGGCGCACTGCGCAGCTACAGCCACATCGGCACGGGCAACTACAACCCCAAGACGAGCCGGCTGTACGAGGATTTCGGTCTGTTCACCGCCGACGAGCAGGTGGGCCGCGACCTCACCCGCCTGTTCAACGAGCTGAGCGGCTACGCGATCGAGAAGAAGTTCAAGCGTCTGCTCGTCGCCCCGCTGCACCTGCGCAAGGGCCTGCTGCGGCTCATCGAGAACGAGCGCCGCAACGCCCTCGACGGCAAGAAGGCCCGCATCCGCATCAAGGTCAACTCGATGGTCGACGAGCAGATCATCGACGCGCTGTACCGGGCGAGCCAGGCCGGCGTGCAGGTGGATGTCTGGGTGCGCGGCATCTGCTCGCTCAAGGTAGGACTGCCCGGCGTGAGCGAGAACATCACGGTCCGCTCGATCCTCGGTCGCTACCTCGAGCACTCCCGCATCTTCGCGTTCGAGAACGACGGCGAGCCCGAGGTCTACATCGGCAGCGCCGACATGATGCACCGCAACCTCGACCGTCGCGTCGAGGCGCTCGTGCGCGTCATCGCCCCCGCCCACGTCAAGGAACTCGTCGACTTGTTCGACCTCGCGATGGGCGACGAGACGAGCTCGTGGCACCTCGAGTCCGAGGGCGGCTGGGTGCGTCACAGCATCGACGCCGCCGGCAAGCCGCTGCTCGATCTGCAGGATCGCACCATGACGCAGGTCCAGCGGCGCCGCCGCGGACGGGTGGTGCGATGACCGACACAGCCGTCTACGCGGCTGGTGGCGTGCTCTGGCGCCTGGTCGAGGGAAAGCTGCGAGTGCTCGTCATCCATCGCACGGCGTACGCCGACGTCACGCTGCCCAAGGGCAAGGTCGATCCCGGTGAGACGCTCGCCGAGACCGCCGTGCGCGAGATCTTCGAAGAGACCGGCATCCGTGTCGCCCTGGGCATCCCGGTCGGTGTCTCGCGCTACCGCATGCCGAACAAGCGACAGAAGATCGTGCACTACTGGTCGGCCGAGGCGACCGACGACGCCATCCGCGCCTCCGCGTTCGTGCCGAACAAGGAGATCGCGGCGATCGAGTGGATCGCGCCGCGCAAGGCGCTCGACTACCTGTCGTATCCGGTCGATGTCGAGATCCTCGAGCAGTTCCTGCGCTATGTCGACGACGGCGTGCTCGCGACCTTCCCGATCGTCGTCCTGCGCCACGCCAAGGCCGTCGACCGCGAAGACTGGAACGGCACCGACGTGCAGCGCCCGCTGACCGGCCGCGGCGCCCGGCAGGCATCCTGCCTCGCCGGTCAGCTGCAGGCGTTCGGCGTCCGCAAGATCGTCTCCAGTGACGCGACACGGTGCGTTTCGACCGTGACGCCACTGGCCGCCGCGACCGGCCGCACGATCACTCGCACGACGCACCTCGGGCAGGATGCCTGGGAAGCGGGCACTTCCGACGTGCGCACGATCGTCGGCAAGCGCGTGCGATCGCGCAAGCCCGCCGTGCTGTGCAGTCACGGGCCCGTGCTGCCCGGCATCCTCAGCGAACTGGCGCTCGCGACCGGCACGCTGCGCGGCTCGTACCTCGGCAGCGCCTCGGCACTCGACCCGGGTGCGTTCTCGGTCGTGCACCTCTCGGCGACGAATCCGGGATCGGGCATCGTCGCGATCGAGACGCACGAGCCCAAGATCTAGCCGCGTGGAGCCTGACGACGGCGGCCTGCGGCTCGCCTGGGCACCGGTGCCACCCGATCGCGCGCAGCGCCGCGAGGTCGCGCGGGATCTGCTGCGCGGCCTGCTCGCCGCCGAAGGCTGGCCTGAAGTGGCCTTCGAACAGGCCTGTCCGCACTGCGGCGGAGCGCACGGCCCGCTGCACGTGACGGGCGCGCCGTGGCGGGCATCCGTCAGCTACGCGGGAGGTCTCGCCGTCGCGGGCGTGTACCCGGCGACGGCGCCGGGCTTCGCGATCGACGCCGAGCCGCTCGTCGACCCGACGCGCGACGCCGCCGGCATCCCGGGCGGACTGCTGCGGTGGGTGCGCGTCGAAGCGACGCTGAAAGCCGACAGCCGCGGCCTGCGCGTCGACCCAGCGGTGGTCTCGGTCGCGGGCCGCCCCGGCGGCTGGACGGCGACGATCCCCGGGCGGGTCGCCGTGGTCGCGGACGGCTGGGAGCCCACGGCCACTCCCCCGGGCATCCTGGTCAGCGCTGCGATTCTCAGCCCGCGGCGAGCTTAGGCAGCCGCGGCAGCGAGCGCTCGTCGACCCACGCGGTGAACAGCGGAGCGAGGTCACGGCCGGCGATCTGCGCCGCGAGGTGACGGAAGTCGTCGTCGGTCGCGAGACCGTGTTGGTGTGTCGCGGTCCACTCGCGCAGCAGACGGGCGAACGGCTCGGCGCCGAGCTCACACCGCAGCGCATAGAGCGTGAGAGCGCCGCGCTTGTAGACGCGGTCGTCGAACATCAGCTCGGGTCCGGGATCGCCGAGCACGAGATCCTTCGGCAGCGCCCGCAGTCGCGCATAGTGCGCCACGGCCTCCTGCGCGAGTGTCGCGGCGCCGGATGCCTCCGACCACAGCCACTCCGCGTAGCAGGCGAACCCCTCGTTGAGCCAGATGTCGCGCCACCGGCCGATGCCGACGCTGTTGCCGAACCACTGGTGCGCCAGCTCGTGGGCGATCAGGCGCTGCTCTTCGGGCTCGAGGTGGTTGACTCCGAAGACGGCCATGCCCTGCGCCTCGAGCGGGATCTCCAACTCGTCCGGCGTGACGACGAGCGCGCAGTCCTCCTGCGGGTACGGTCCGAACACGTCCTCGAACAGCGCGAGCATCTGCGGCACCGGCGCGAATGCGTCGGCGGCCGGCGCGCGCAGCGCGGGCGGCGTGAACAGCCGCACCCGCTCGTCGCCGGCAAGGTCGCTCTGCTCGTAGTGTCCGACGTGGACGGCCGCGAGGTAGGTCGCCACCGGCACCGCCGACTCCGCGACCACCGTCGTGCGACCGGCGCGGGACGACCGTGAGATCGGGCGCCCCGTCGGGACGGCGAGGTATCCGGCATCCGTCGTCACGGCGATGCGCATGCGCGCACGGTCGTCGGGCCGGTCGTTGCACGGGAACCACGTCGGAGCGCCGGTGGGCTGCGACGCCACGAGCGCGCCGTCATCCAGCTCTTCCCACCCGATGACGCCCCACCGCGACCGGCGCGGGCCGGGTGTGCCGGCGTACACGACCTCGACCGAGAACCGCTCACCGGCCGCGAGCCGGTGCGGCAGCGTGACGCGCAGCACGCGCGGCCCCTGCGTGTACTTGGTGCGCCGGTCACCGTCGACGCGCACGCGCGTCGCGCGCAGCCCGATGAGGTCCAGTCCGATCGTCGAGATCGCCGCCGCGGCGACGGCGTTGATCGTGGCGTGCCCCTCCAGTCGGTTGGTGCGCACCCGGTAATCGAGCTCGAGATCGTACGACTCGACGTCGAAACTGGTGTCCCCGCTCTGCGGTGTGTACGGGTCGCCACTCACGATGTCGACTGGTAGGCGCGCACCTTGACCGCACGCCACGGGCCGATGGGGTTGCCGCTCCACCGCGATCCGACCGGAACGGTCTCACCGCGCATGACAAGGGAGGCAGGACCGACGGTCGCGTGTGCGCCGATGGTTGCCGCGGGGAGGATGACGCTGTGCGGGCCGAGAGTGGCTCCGACTTCGAGTTCGACGGCGTCCATGCTCATTATTCGATCATGGAACAGGTGCGTCTGCACAACGCAGCCCCGGTTGACGGTCGATCCGTCGCCGAGGGTGACCAGATCGGGTTCGGGCAGCCAGTAGCTGTCGCACCACACGCCGCGACCGATCTTCGACCCGAGCGAGCGCAGCCAGACCGCGAGGGCCGGTGTGCCGGCCGCGGCACGCGCGAACCAGGGGGCGGCGACCATCTCGGTGAACGTATCGGACACCTCCGTGCGCCACACGAAGCTCGACCACAGCGGCTGCTCGCCCGGCCGAATCGGGCCGACGATGAGCCACTTCGCCGCCGTCGACACGGCCGCGGCGACCGCGCCCGCCAGCAGCAGCACGACGCCGGAGAGCAGGATCGCGAACCACAGTCCGAACGACTCGATGAGCGCCGCGAGCGAGAACAGCACGAGCAGGCCGATCGCACACGTCACGACGACGGGGATGAAGCGGCACAGCTCCCACAGTGTGCGCGCGACGCGCAACCGTACGGGCGGCTGGTAGGTGCGCTCGTGGTCGCCCTCCGCCGACAGACGCCGCAGCCGCACGGCGGGCGATCCGAGCCACGACGACCCGGGCTTGGCCTTGGCGGGCGCCGCGGACAGCACGGCGACCAGGCCATCGCGCGGCACGCGGTGACCGGGCGCGGCCATGCCGGAGTTGCCGAGGAACGCGCGCTTGCCGATGCGCACGCCACCCAGCCGCATCCACCCCGCGTGCAGCTCGTAGGACGCGACCATCGTGTCATCGGCGAGGAACGCGCCGTCTTCGATGCGCGTCAGAGACGGCAGCAGAAGGACGGTGGATGCCTCGACGTCACGCCCGACGCGGGCGCCGAGCAGGCGCAGCCACACCGGGGTGAACAGGCTCGAGTACAGCGGGAAGAGGATCGTGCGCGCGGCATCCAGCAGCCGCTCGATCGTCCACGCCTGCCAGCCGACGCGACTGCGCACGGGGTGGACGCCCTCGTGCAACCCGATCGACAGCAGGCGTACAGCGACGACGACAGCGATCGCGAAGACGAGACCGGCGACGATCACGCCCGGCACGAGCCACGCCATCGCCCCGCCGAACGCCGCAGCGAGCGAGTCCGCCCCCGCGATGCCGCGGGCCACGACGAGCGCACCGACCGCGAAGGCTGCCAGCGGCAGCAGCGCGAGCACGACGGCGGATGCCGCATAGGCCCAGAGCCACCGGGTGGGAGCGGGTGCGCGATCAACCGGCCACTGCGCCGACGAGGTGCCACCGACCCGCTCGGCGGGTGAACCCGCCCAGGTCTGGTCGGCGCGCACGCGGCCGAACACGGCCGAGCCGGGGGCGATCTCGGCACGGCGACCGATGCGCGTTCCCGGAGCGAGCGTGCTGCGCGAGCCCACCGTCGCGCCCGCGCCGATGCGGATCTCGCCGATGCGCACGACGTCGCCGTCGATCCAGTAGCCCGACAGGTCGACCTCGGGCTCGACAGCCGCGCCGTCGCCGATCTCGAGCATGCCGGTGATAGGGGGTAGCGCGTGCAGGTCGACGCCCTCGCCGATGCGGGCACCGAGAGCGCGTGCGTAGTAGCTGACCCACGGGGCGCCCGCGAGGCCCAGCCGCACGTGCGTCCCGCCGCCGCGCGGATAGTCACCCGGCTGCAGACCCCACAGCAGGACGCGCGCGGCGGCCGCCGCGATCGCCATGCGACCGAATGGCGTGCTGAAGATCAGCAGGCCCACGATGATGACCCCCAGCGGGGCGTCGGGCAGCACCTCGAACCCGGGGAACAGCCGCAGAATCGCCGAGGCCGTGAGCAGGTAGAGCATCCAGCGGATGCCGGTGAGGATGAACAGCGGCACGCTCAGCACCGACTGCACCCACTGCATGCGCCGTGGCGTCGGCTCGGGGCGATGGAAGCTCTCGGGCGTGTCCTCGTGCAGCGCAGTGCCGAGGGCCTTGGCCATTGCGCCCAGCCGCGGCACGTCGTAGATGTCGGCGACGGCGAACTCGGGCACCCGCGTGCGGATGCGCGAGACGAGCTGCGCGGCGGCGAGCGAACCGCCACCGAGGTCGAAGAAGTCGACGGAGCGGTCGGTGACCGGCATGCCGAGCACCGCCTGCCACTGCGCCTCGACGTTCGGCAACGGCCACGGCAGCGCGGCGCGGTCGACCTTGCCCGACGTGCGGACGGGCAGCTCGTCGACGACGGCCAGCAGCGGAACCATCGGCGCGGGAAGACGTGTGGCGAGGTCGGCGCGCGCGGCGATGCGGTCGAAGTCGGGCGATGCGGCGAGGTAGCCGACCAGCACCGGCACGCCGCCCTCGGTCGTGCGGACGGCGGCGGCCGCCCCGGTGACTCCGGGCAGATCCTGCAGCGCCGACTCGACTTCGCCGAGCTCGATGCGGCGTCCGCCGACCTTCACCTGATCGTCCGCGCGACCCTGGAAGATCAGGCCTTCAGATTCGAAGCGCACGAGATCCCCCGAGCGGTAGGCGCGCTCCCAGCCGAGCGTCGGCATCGGCGCATACTTCTCGGCATCCTTCGCCGGATCAAGATAACGTGCCAGGCCGACGCCGCCGATGATGAGCTCACCCACGCCACCCTCCGGCACGGGCTGCCCCTGCCCGTCCACGACCGCGAGTGCCCAGCCGTCCAGCGGCAAGCCGATACGGACGGGGCCATCGCCGCCGAGCGGCGCAGCGCAAGCCACGACGGTCGCCTCGGTCGGGCCGTACGTGTTCCACACTTCGCGACCCTCGGCCGCGAGACGTGCGGCAAGCTCGGGCGGGCAGGCCTCACCGCCGAAGATGAGCAGGCGCACGTTCTCGATGGCATCCGCCGGCCACATCGCGGCCAGCGTCGGCACCGTCGACACAACCGTGATGCCCTGGCGCAGCAGCCACGGCGCGAGGTCTTCGCCCGAGCGCACGAGCGAGCGCGGCGCGGGCACGAGACATGCGCCGTGCCGCCACGCCAGCCACATCTCTTCACACGAGGCATCGAACGCGACCGACAGGCCCGCGAGCACGCGGTCGTCCGGCCCCAGGGGCGTCTCCTGGAGGAAGATGCGCGCTTCCGCGTCGACGAATGCTGCCGCCGAGCGGTGCGACACCGCGACGCCCTTGGGCACGCCCGTCGAGCCCGAGGTGAAGATGATCCACGCGTCATCCTCGGTCGTCGGCGGCGGCACGGCGACGATCGCGTGTGTCGAGGGGTGCGGCGCATCGCCCGCGAACAGCGGCGCAGCGAACTCGTCCTCGGCGTCGGCTGCCGGCATGTACTCGCCGGACCCCGTGATGACACCGCGAACGTGGGCTTCGCCGAAGACCAGCCGCGCACGCTCGTCGGGATCATCGGCGTCGACGGGCACGTACGCCGCGCCTGCGGCGAGGATCCCCAGGATCGCGATGTACAGCTCCTTCGAGCCGGAGGGCATCCGCACACCGACGCGGTCGCCGCGACGCACGCCGGCCCCGTGTAACCGCGCGGCCGTGGCGCCCACGCGCGCCATCATCTCGCGATAGCTGAGCGCTCCTGACCCGTCGTCGATCGCCGATGCCTCGGGATGCTGCGCCGTCGTCGCGCGCACGATGTCGACAAGAGTGCGGGGATCGGGCGCCTCTGCGATTGTGTCGAGGATGTCCTGACCGTCTACCGCCATGGCGTCAACCGTAACGATGAGAAGTGAACAACGCGCAAATACGACCCGCAAACGCGGCCGACAGTCGCGCACGCCGTTCACCTCGCGTTTACCCATACAGCGCAGTCTCGTAAGAGTGGGTGTCTAGCGTCGGGGCGTGCCCTGCACCGGGCCATTTATCCCTGACATGTGAAGGATTCACAGTGAAGCTCAACCGCATCGCCCAGCTGGGCGCAGTCGCCGCCATCGCGGCGCTTACGCTCACCGCTTGCGCATCGAACGAACCAGCCCCTGCGGCCACTGACGACGCAACCGACGTCGCCACCACCCTCTCCGGCGAGCTTGCCGGTGCTGGCTCCTCCGCACAGGACGTCGCTGTGCAGGCCTGGGCCGCCGGCTTCCAGACCATCAACGGCGAAACCACCATCACGTACGACCCGGCCGGCTCCGGCGCAGGTCGCGAGTCGTTCCAGGCCGGAGCCGTCGGCTTCGCCGGATCTGACCGTGCATTCAAGACCGACGAGCTCACCGAAGGCCCCTTCAGCGCTTGCGTCGAAGGCACCGACATCATTGAGATCGATGGCATCGACACCCTCAACATGGACCCGGCCACGGTCGCGGGCATCTTCGCGGGGACGATCACCAACTGGAACGACCCGGCGATCGCCGCGACGAACGAGGGCGTCACGCTCCCCGACCTCGCCATCACGCCGGTGCACCGCGCCGACGACTCGGGCACGACCGAGAACTTCACCGACTACCTCTACCAGGCCGCGCCCGACGTGTGGACCTGGGAGCCGGACGGCGTCTGGCCCGAGACCACGGTCGCTGGCGAGGCTGCCCCGCAGACCTCGGGCGTCGTTGCCGCCGTCGAGGGCGGCACCGGCACGATCGGCTACGCCGACGCGTCGCGCGCCGAAGGCTTCGGTCAGGTTGCCGTGCAGATCGGTGACGAGTTCGTCGCGTTCTCGCCGGAGGCTGCCGCCGCCGTCGTCGACGCTTCGCCGCTGGAAGAGGGCCGCACGGCCGGCGACCTGGCGATCGAGCTCGACCGCACGCCGGACTCGGCTGCGTACCCGATCGTTCTGGTCAGCTACATGATCGCGTGCGAGGAGTACACCGACACCGCCATCGCACCGCTGGTGAAGGGCTTCCTCGAGTACGTCATCAGCGCAGAGGGCCAGGATGCCGCTGCCGCCGCAGCCGGCAGCGCGCCGATCTCTGACACGCAGCGTGAGAACATGCAGGCCGCGCTCGACCTGATCGTCACGCAGTAATGCCCCACTGCCCGGCCCGGCGCATGCGCCGGGCCGGGCACACCCCTGAGCACACTATTGAGGGAAAAGGACCCATGACCACGACAACCGACGCGGCAGTCACCGCGAAGCCGAAGCCCCCGCAGCGGCCCGGCGACCGTTGGTTCTCGGGCATCGCCCTGGCCGCTGGCGCCATGATCCTGGTCACCCTCGCCGCGGTTGCTATCTTCCTGATCATCCAGTCGGCCCCCGGCATCACGGCGACGAATGAGACGGCGTCGATTCTGCGGAGCGACTTCTGGGACTATGTGTGGCCGCTGGCGTTCGGCACAATCTGGGCCGCACTTCTGGCCCTGCTGATGGCGGTTCCGTTGTCGGTTGCCGTCGCCCTCTTCATCTCGCACTATGCACCTCGACGGCTCGCCCAGGGCCTCGGCTATGTCGTGGACCTCCTGGCCGCGGTGCCCTCCGTCGTCTTCGGCCTCTGGGGCATCCTTGTCCTCGCGCCCGCCGTCCTCCCCGTCTACATGTGGCTCAACACCTACATGGGATGGTTCCCGCTCTTCAGTGGCACGGTCTCTGGCACCGGCCGCACCATTTTCACCGCGGCGATCGTGCTGGCCGTCATGGTCGTCCCGATCATCACAGCCATCTGCCGCGAGATCTTCCTCCAGACGCCGGTCCTTCACGCAGCGGTATCGTCTCCGCCTCGATGCTCGGTCTCGGTCGCGCCCTTGGCGAGACGATGGCCGTCGCCATGGTCCTGTCGATCGCGAACGTCATCGACCTCCGCCTTCTCACCGCAGAGAACCCCGGAACGATCCCCGCAAACATCGCGCTGACGTTCCCCGAGGCCTACGGAACCAACATCAACGTACTGATCGCCACGGGCTTGATCCTCTTCATCGTCACCTTCGCCGTGAACGCCGTCGCGCGCTGGATCGTTGACCGGCGCAAGGAATTCTCGGGAGCCAACTGACATGACCACTGCAATTGCGCCGTCGCAGATCCCGCCGGCATCTCCCGCCCGGACCTCCAGCGGACTGACCAACGGTCACCTTGCTCCGTGGGCTCCCTGGGCGATTCTCGGCTTGAGCGCCGCGGTCAGCGCATCGCTCTTCGGCGTGATCGCGCTCGCAGAAGGTGGCTCGTTCAATATCGCCGGATGGGCCATCGTCTCGGTTTTGGCTTATCTCGTGCTGATCACGGTGATTTCCACCCTCGTCGAGGGCAGTCGCAAGGGCCTGGACCGTTTGGTCGTCGGCGTTGTCTCGTCAGCCTTCGCCCTCGCGATGGTTCCCCTGGTCTCGGTCACCGTCACGGTTGTCACCAACGGCGTTGCCGGCATTTCGGCGGAGTTCTTCAGCTCCTCCATGCGCAACGTCGTCGGCGAGGGCGGCGGAGCCCTGCACGCGATCGTCGGAACCTTGCTGATCACCCTTGCTGCCGCTGTGGTGTCGATTCCGATCGGGCTGTTCACCGCGATCTATCTCATCGAGTACGGTCAGGGCAACCGCCTCTCGCAGGGCATCCGGTTCCTCGTCGACGTGATGACCGGCATCCCTTCGATCGTCGCGGGTCTGTTCGCCTTCGCGCTGTTCGCTCTCTTCCTCGGCCCAGGTGCACGAATGGGAATCATGGGTTCGGTCGCTTTGGCCGTGCTGATGATCCCCGTCGTCGTGCGTTCGAGCGAGGAGATGCTGCGAC
>Ga0209922_102517_pt1 | contig 15682 bp, 16 predicted proteins | sample ThiBiot_500_biof_FD_183946 | JGI IMG/M metagenome (GOLD analysis project Ga0209922, IMG submission 183946) | Wastewater bioreactor microbial communities from Cape Town, South Africa - Thiocy_expt_500_biof (SPAdes) | ecosystem: Engineered > Bioreactor > Thiocyanate-remediating > Anaerobic-Aerobic ...
TGCTGCTGATTCTCTTGGCTTTATTTTTATCTATGAAATCGAAAACTACGCACTTCAACAAGAATCTGATCCACCTCGTTGTATGTCGTCATTTCAATTTCAAAAATTCGAATTTCAATACGAATATTTCAGGTGCTCGAACCTGGCGTGCTCATGTCGATAGCGTCACAGGACTTGTCTATATTGATCAAAGTACGTAAGTAGGATTTGTCTTTCGGATACGAAACTTTTGTTCTTCGAAATTTCAGCTCAAGTTTTAATCAGCTGTTCACTCGATTGGACAATTCGTTTATGGAATCTTCATGGAAATTTCATAGGTAAAAAACAAAAAAAATTTAGTCAAATAAAGAAATTTAAACAAAAAAAAACGACTATAAAAGGAACATTCGGTCAAACTATTCCATGGAATTTATATGATCCAGCTACTTATCAACATCCATCGGTTCCATTAGACATTCTAACTGATCCGAGAAGTCTACCGGTGAATCAACAGAAAAAAGAAGAACCTGATTCAACAGATAAATCCGACAAACCATCGCAAATAGTTCGATTTTATTCATTTGTTTTAGCTGAATACCTCTGACGAGCTTATTTAGATGTCAACAACATCGAGTAATAAACAAATAATCGACGATGAAACAATCGCGATCAATGTTCGAGATACATTAGATAAACTACGCGATAGTCGATCAGCCGGCAAAAGGTTTCGAGAGAAGAAATTCGACTCTATTTTCAATTCAATATTTTCTTTTAGATTAAGATATTTTCGTGAGAAACCCGTCGTTGCCGCGCGCCGCGATGGTTCAAGTCACTATCAACATTTACGTTTCTATCCTGTCGATGACAATCCACCGACATCGACTAGTGGAACGAACGTTCATTTTGCTAATACAGTTAAATCCTAAATCGAATAAAAACGTGTTGAAACTTACCTTATTCATTGAGTTGACGATCGAATTATGTTTGTCAATTCGACGATTAGTCTGAGCATAGAGAATGACATCGACAAAACATTCTTTAAAATCATACTTAACCGTCTATTGTCTCGTTGAAATTTGATGCGTGTGTGCTTTTTTTCGAACAAAATGCAAAAAAGAAAAGAATGACTTCTTCTATCTGTTGATCGAATTGAGTTATGAAAAAGGCCGAACTGCCGTCAGACAATTATATCTTGTCATCAAGCGAGCAGAAAGATTTGTGACAGATCATACGCTCGAATGGCTCGCAAATGTCTTATGAATATTTATTAAAATTTTCATTCGATCGGAGAGTTCAGCAGGTAATAAGAGAAACAACGAGATGGTTTTAATTCATCAGATGAACGTTTAGTCTTTTTGGTTGTTGTTGTTTATTTGAAATAATGATGTGAGTTAAACACACACATACAGGAAAATGATTAAAAATGTGAAAGAATCGAGAACAATTTTTAAAATTGTTTCGACTTTCGGTTGAGATATGAGAAAGAACCTAACTGAGCGATGAAGCATGAGTAAAATATGTATGAAGCAAAAGACAAACACACACATAAACGCACGAACAACATTGAATGATGAAGCAAAGAAATAATAATGGAAAAGCGAAAGAGAGAGAGAGAGAGGGATGGATTTAATTGAGTTCATTTGATGATTGATTTTGAGCGTGTGGAGATTTAGATTGTGCCAGAGTTGGTGATGGTAACCTTGGCTTTTGGTGTTCCGGATTGTGAGCCATAGCTTTCAATCTTCTTGACAAGGTCCAGACCTTCGACGACTTCACCGAAAACAACGTGTTTACCATCGAGCCATGATGTTACAACTGTTGTAATGAAGAATTGCGAGCCATTGGTGTTTGGACCAGCATTGGCCATGGATAAGAGACCTGGTTTTGAGTGTTTGAGTTGAAAGTTTTCATCGGCGAATTTTTCACCGTAGATACTAAACAAAAACCAGTTCAGATTCGCACGTTTTTTTCTTTCGTTTTCTCACCTTTTGCCACCAGTACCGTTGCTAATTTATTAAAGAACAAATGAAGAAATAGTTTTTCAAAAAAAAAACATTAAATCGATTTCTCACTTACCCTCGGGTGAAATCACCACCTAAATAACAAAACAAAAAATGAAATCGATGATATCAATATGAATTTATCGTACCTTGAAGCATAAATTGTGGAATAATACGGTGAAATCCGCTACCTTTGTATCCGAAACCTTTTTCACCTGTGCATAAAGCTCGGAAATTGGCTAAAACAACGACACAAAAGAAAAGCATCTCGACTGCATAAAAATCGAAATTTGTCGAATTACCTGTTGTCTTGGGAACAACATCATCATAAAGCTGTGCAAACAAACACAAGATTAGTTTTTCTCACCAAGAATTTCTCCCAAACTAAACTCACTTTGAATACAATTCGACCAGCTGCTTGATCGCCGATGGAAATATCGAAGAAAACGTTTGCATTCGACATTATTTCGATAATTCAATTAACAATAAATCAGATCTAGAACATTATTATATCACATTAACATTATTACTAGTAAAAACACCAGTTGGTCACCGAGAAACATATCTGACACAAGAAAAAGAAAAATACATTTACAAAAACAAAAACTCTTTCGTCGTTCTCTATTCGCTATTCAATTCTCGCAATAAAACACTAGCCGATTGTTGCAAAGACGAGGACGGTGATTGTGATAAACGACTTAAAATATTTGTACAATTATGTTCTCGAATGATCGATTTCGATGTCGAATATTGAACTAAATTCGTCAGAGTTCCGATGAGAATTTCCAAGATTGAATCGTATTTCGATTTGTCTTGACTTCGATCAATGTTCAACATCAATTCGCACAATCGACGAACAGCATTCTGCTCGCAAATGTAAGGAATCAATGCTTGAGACGTCGTTAAATTCTTAATCAAACCAACTGTTGCTTTTAAAACGCCGAAATGATCTCGAAGATTTTTATCTCCTAAAAATTTGATGATATTGCCGATTCCGTAGGACTTTCGGATGATTTCTCGCGCTTGATCTTCGAGATCATGCCGAGCTGTCACATGTCGAAGTGTACACAACTGAAAAACAACACGAATTAAAATCAATTTTCGAAGAAAAAACACAAAAACCTACGGCTATTTCGATGAAATCATCGTTTTCATCGGTTTCGACGACTAATTTTTGCATTAATGTTTGCACTGCATTCAATTGCACGAAGAGACTTTTATTGGCTCGATTGTCAGCTGTTAAATTGTTAAGAATACCCAACGAACAGACGATTGACTGTCGATCATTGGGCGATAACAACAAGCCAGTGAGATATTGAATCAACGAATCGAGTTCGCGCATTCGCGTCGCTTGATTCGAAAGATTTCGAAGAGTTGTTAGACAATTGTGTTTAATTCGAATACTTTTCGTTGTTTTCAGGATTTTTTCGAGGATATTCAAGGCATTGAATTGAATCATGACTTTTTTCATGACTTCGCTGCCCGAGGAAATCGTCGGCAAAAGTTTCGAGATGATGAGTAACAATTTATCATAGGAACTCGTTTCGAATATATTCAACAGACGTTGAACACAGACTTCATTGTTTTGAATAAAAACCTTCGCTTTTTTGTTGTAAATCGAGAGTTTAAGTAAACTATCGACTAAGAGTGTGTGTAGTTTATCGTTGGATTGATCGAGCAACTCGATGATCTTCGGAATGCCTTCGTATTTGTCGATTTCATTGGCAGCTTGTTCTTGAAGAACAATAAGCGAATTATGAAGAGTTGAAATGTTATAATTGACTGAAGGATTTCCTAAGTAGACGTGTTGAAGGAGATGAGGTATGCCGCCGCAATCGTAGATCGCGCGAAGACCTTCTTGTTGTTGAGAGAGTGTGTAGAAAAATTGTGACAAGGCTTGAGTGATCTTCTCGTCGCTGGCATGTCGACCGAATGTTTGTAATAATGTATTGATCAATTCACGACTTCGAATCACCTCAGAACGACTTTCACCGCCTTCTTTTATCAACAGATAAGTTAACAAAATAGCTTCTTTAACGATAACCGGGTCTTCTTCCATCAAAAGGCCCAACAATTCCGAAATGACTTGTGTTGGCTCAGGTTTCGCTGGTGGTGGAGGTGCTGATTGCAGTTCAGCGTACTGTGGCATTGGTTGTTCGTAGGAGTGCATGGATCCGTGATGCATAGGTGCTCCTGTACTCGATGAGTCAACGCTTCGTAACGATGCTGGCCGAGAATTGAATCCTGAATCTCGTTGAGATGGACACGAATTCGACATCGTGTACGAATCTTCGAGCCACATCGATGTTTGACCTTCGGAATTTATCGGTTGCAATTGATTGGAAAGTAGAGGATGTTGGGGCGAAGGTTTATAAGAATAATGATGCATGTTCAACTATCTTTACGAGAGAGAGAAAACATATCGTTAGTGACGAGAAAATAAAACGTTTAGTATTGGTCTTACCTCACACAATTGAGTGGATATGTTTATGATGAATTCGAAAGAAATGAAAAATGTCCCTATCGACCGACGCAGCGGTCGGGCTTTGTTCACTTTAAAACAGATATTCATGGTGTCGTTGTCTGACATGCACCAATTAGAAGACGATGTTTACTTACATGTTACTACCTAATCCTCCTTGCAAAAAGATGACTAAAATTTTTTATTTCTTCGAATTCAACTTTTTTTTATTCTTATTTTCACAGAAAAAGCATTTATTTGAATTTAATTTTCTCAACAATAAACCTTCTCATTTGCGTAATGACGACATCTATCCTCGTTTGTACGATAGCGCTTCGCTAATCTGAATAATGAGAAGTCGGTCGATTTTTTTCTCTTTTCGTTTTATTTAGCTAACGAAGAAAAAAGCAAACAAACAGAGCACCACTGCAAAAGTTTCCTTTTTTTCCTCTGCAACTAAGAGACACAAAAAAAGTGCAAGAATACTAATAGAGAGAAGATATTTTGTTTAGTTTGACTTTTGCTCGGTTGGTATTTCACCACTATCAGAAATGGTGATTTTCTTTTGTGTTCGACCGGATTGCGAACCTAATTCTTCGATTTTTTTCACTGTTTCCATACCATCGATAACTTCACCGAAAACGACCTGAATAAAAAACAGAAAACAAGTTCGAAAACTACAAACGAACAGCAATTGTTTACGTGTTTGCCATCGAGCCACGGGGTTGGAACTGTTGTAATGAAAAACTGCGAGCCTAGACGGAGAAAATAAAACATTTTAATTAACTTTCTTGTTGAAAATAAGCGGGGCACGGTGTGTGTTACCGTTGGTATTTTTTCCGGCATTCGCCATTGAAAGTAATCCTTCACGTGTATGTTTCGCTTGAAAACTAATTTCAAAGAAGAAAGAATTGTTTTTTTATGATTGCTCTCTAATTAAATTGCCTACTTCTCATCGGCAAATTTGTTTCCATAAATACTTTTGTTTTGACGAAGAAAAAAGGCAAAAGAGAGATGAATTTTATGCGAACAATCATGCGGTTACCTGTAACCACCGGTACCATTACTAAATTAAAAGAAAATGTGCTGTTTCAATTGGCAAAATGGCTGATTTAGAATTTTACTGTCGTTCGAAATCACCGCCTTGTAACATGAATTTAGGAATTACTCGATGAAATGTCGAGTTCTTGTAGCCAAAACCTTTTTCACCGGTGCATAGAACTCGAAAATTTTCTATTTAAACAAAAACCGATCCTCAAATTTCTCTTCTCTCAATCAAATTTTCGTCAATAAACCTGCAGTTTTAGGCGTAACATCGTTGTAAAGCTACACAAACGAAAAAGCACATTCAGTTAATCTTTTTTTTTTGAAAAAATCTCTCTTCTAACTTGAAAAGTAATTCGTCCGAGTGGTTTATCTTCCACATTGACATCACTAAACACAAACACACATTCGATTGATCTCGAACAAGAATCCGTTTTAATTCAATTACAAATAGCATTTCGATCGTGGTACATTTTGTTTGCCTGATCCACTGAACAAGCCCATTGTTCGTTGGAAACCACATGGTTTCTACGAAAGAAATCAAAGTTCGAGCAATGCCAAAACGAAAAACAAACAAGAAACCTGAACAGTTCGAACGAGTAAACGTGTTGCAAGCATTTCTCGAAAGAAATTATCTACAAAGACAATGGAAGCACAGTGAACAAGATCGAGTTTATTTTTATTTGATTATCATTATTGGAAATCAATTGATCAAAAAAAAGAAAGAGAATATTCGTATTTACAAAGAGAAACAAGTGAATCATAAATGTGTCGATTAAAACGAGATATCTACTCCTCTGAGGTTAAGAAATGTGAACAAATCGATAGAATATATGCACGTCAATCAAAAAAACAAAAGAAGAGAAACAAACAAAACGAAAAACAACTTCTAGAACTACAATATTCTCGTTCTTTGCGTTTGCATTTACAAATCTGTATCGAACCAAGCAGCCATCTGACCATTGTTGTGCGGCGGTGGTGGTGTTTGATGAGTTGATGAACGTGGCGATGTTTGTATCATATCTCGATCACCAACTAATACTTGATTGTCCATAAGATTACCCAAGCCACTGCCGCCAGCACCTTCTGACGCGTAATAATTCATTGTTGGAACATCGTGAATCGGTGGTGGACTTGTTCCATACGGATTCGAGTAATTTCCACCGTTCATAATTCCATACGGCTAAAAGATTTCGAATTCAATCTTTTGTTGTTTTTTGTTGTGAAAGAAAAATTTACGTTATTCATCATATGTTGTTCGTCTCGATACAAAGCCGAAGTAACATCTTGCGACATACGTTTTTTCATATCGTGAGGTTTATCGTCGGATAAACGAAATAGAATTGCAGCTGCATATGTAGCTAAAAATTGATTTCATTGAGAAAAATATTTTTCCTTTTCAGCACGAAACCTACCGACTCCTTCGTCGTTTGATTTGAGTAATTCAGTTAGTTTTTGTGTGCAATTTTGTTTTTCGATTATATCAGCACATAATCGGTCGTTGACAAGTTCACAGAGAACTCCAGCAGCAGCTCGTTGAATCGATACACTCGACGGCGGATAGAGAAGCTAAATTTCAAACAAAATAATCAATCGAATTCTGTGTGTGTGTGTTCGTCTATTTACTCGAACGAATAATGGAATACAATCTAAATCTCGAATCATAGCTCGATTCTGTTGATCTTTAGCAATAATATGCAAGGCACTGACACACGCTTCGAGTATATCATCCATTCGAATATAATTGTCGATTAATTCGACATTGGGCTGTTGCCGTTGTAGTTCTTGATGACTTCGAACGAGTAGTTGAGCTAGTTTTTGTATTGCACCTGTCTCACGTAGAACAGGCAGATTGTGTGGTGAGAGAGCTAAATTTCTTATTAAACTAATTGTTGATTTAATAATTGGCCATGAAAATAATGATGGATTGAGTAGATCAACAATTGGCAAAAGACCGTTGACATTTCGAACGGCATCTTGAGCTTCGTTTGCGTGCGAATGACGTGAGGTGATGTGTCGTAAGGCGCAAATAGCCGGCTCGAGAACTTCTTCTTTATCATGAACTTGAACAATTGTATTGATCAATGCGTGAACACCGTTCAATTGAACAACAGCCATTTTATTGTATTGATTATTGCAAGTTAAGTTCGAAAGAATGCCGACGGCACATGAAACCGTGATGAGATCGTTGGTTTGCAAGAGTTCGAGAAGTAGTTGAAGAAGTGAATCGAGATTTTCCTAGAAAAAGTTAAAGTTTTTGTCAACAAACAAAAGAGAGAAACGATTGAGACGAACGAGTTTCACGGCTTGATCGGAGATATTGCGAAGGATTTGAAGGCAATTTTGTTGAACACGTAAGCTTATCGGTTGATAGAGTTGTTTTTCGAGAACTTGCACGGCATTTTTCGAGATCATTACAGATTTCGTCGATGGACTCACTGAAAGGACACGTAGAAGACGAGTTGTCGTCCATAAAAGTTTCTCGTAATCAGTCAATTCTAATAAACGTAATAATTGCTGAGGTCCGTGACTCGATTCAATAATAATCTAGACAAAAGGAAAGTCGAATATCATATCTATTAACAATAAAACTCTCGTTTTCGTACTTTAACTTCTTCGTTATTAAACGCTAACATATGAAGACAATCCGTGAGAATAGCGAGAAATTTCGGATTGGTACTATTTAACAATCCGACCATCTTCTGACAGCCACCACAACGAAGAATCTCTAGTTTCGCTTGTTCAATATGTAATAAAAGATTGTGTAATGTCGAAAGGGCATAATTGACAACTGATTCATTCGATGAATCGAGTAAACGAACAAGAATTGGAATGATGCCGCCTTTGAATAGGAGAAGAAGACCTTGTTTTTGTTGAGATAAACAGTAGAGAACTCCCGCTATGCCACGACGTGTTTCGTCGTTGGCACGTGGATTCGATAGAGCTTGAATCAGCGCTTGAACCATCTGAGGAGTTGACATAGCCAATCGACTCGCTTCTTTCTTCGATAAAGTATGCAAAACTAGGGCAGCTTGTCCGGCAACAATCGGATCATCGTCATTAATCAAACGAATTAACTCTGGTAGAGCTTTTTCAGTGATTTCAGCATCTTCTTTGTAGTTAATGATATCGATGACAGCGTTTTTTAGAAGTTGGGATGGTTCAGAAAGTTTTTGAACAGCTGTTGGTTGACCGTTGACAAATTGTGTCGATGGAATTGACGTTGGATAACCGTTGGACACGCCATCTTCGAGTGTTTCGGGGAAAATAGCCGCACGAATGCGCTGAGCACGAGTCGAACTCAATTGAGCATTCATTGATTCGATATGTTCGTGCATTATATATTCCTCCATGCCACCGTTACGTGAATGAGTACGATGGCCGTGGCCATTCATTGAAGTCGAGCCTTGATACGTTTCGTATTCCATTTTCGAAAGAGAGAAAAAAAACAACAACTAATCAAATATGAATGTTGTAGTGGAAGAATTGAAGTGAAGATGTTATTCTATTAGACAGAATGAATGATTGTTCGCCATATTGTTTATCGAATGGACAGGAACATACATTGAACAAGTTAAATAAATAAATAAAATACAATTCGATTGATGAATAAATGGTCAATGGAAAAAAATTGATTTTCATTTCGGTTTTTTTAATTAAGAAATTTTATTCAACAGATCAGTTCTATTTTCAATGATTCATATTTATCGTGCAAATAGATGGCGTACATTGACGCACTACTGGTCAGTGTGATTGAGATAAAGCTAATTACAGCCGGACTCGCTTTTTTTTTTGTTTTGTCGACGTTGACCTATGAGATCTACGATTTGTTCTTTTTCTCTATTGAATGTCATAATATACAAGTGATAGAAAAAGATGAACATGACATGGATGTGGGACATCTTACAATTACCAATGAATCCTCTCTATAATTTAGTTGTGCTCATTATTTATTCTCTTTCGTTTTTCGATATTCAATTGAATCTAAATGAGTGCGGATGTGATCAAACGATGTAACAAGGAAATGAGTAAGTTGCTTTGCTTGTGTTATTATTACGCTTGACAAATTTGATCATCGTCTACCTGTTCGATTGATATTTGATATGGCTCATTGCGTTGTCTGGTCAGTTCGATTGTCTTTTCGTTCGTTCATTCATTTCTTTTCTCATCAAGTTAGAAGCTTAAGTCAATAAGCCTTGAACTTCCATCGAATAGAATTCAAATAATCTTAAGCAATAAGACAGATCCATCGGTACTAATATCATAATAGGACTATGATGCAATCGTCTAAACAACTAAAAGCTATGATACGAAAGTAAATCTCAATTGACACTTCGAAGATGAGTTGAAAAGAAAAGAGAAAGAAAGTAAATCGGATTGTACCAGAGGTATGTTTTTATTCGATGTTATGAATACGTGTTAGATTTGTATATGAATTCGAGCAATTTTCTCTTCTTCTTTTCATTTTACTAATAAATCAAAGTCCGTTGCTTGTCGTCCTCGAGAAATACGATCCGATTCTTAGTAGTGTCAACAATCGTTATTGGCAATAACTTTTTTTTTTCATTATACACATGTACATACGTAATATAATTGTCGGTTTTTCTCAGCTAATCATCAATGAATAGAATAGGCACACATACGTATATACATAATCTTGAGCTACAAGGCAAACTTACATAGTTAGTTGAAGAGAAGTATTGATTTCTATATAAATATAATTGAAACAAGTTGATTGCTTTGATTAGTTTTGAGGTCTAGATGTACATATAGACATCATAGTCATTTTTATTATTAATATATTCTAGCTTCTAGGTAAAGCATATCATTTTCTTTCCTTTTCTTTTCTTTACTCATTCGTCTGTTTTGTCTTTTTTGATAAATGGTATTGAACCGAGTCTGATGACCAAGCTGTTTCACCTGTTGGCGGTAAATGCATGACAAGTTTGATGTTGTTCTCTAAATTGATTCATCATTACTTATATTCACAGAGGAAAAAAAAGAAGAAGTCGCCGGTTTAATTTCATTTTCGCATTAAGCAACAGATTTCTATTCTTGAATTGGCTCATTAGTTCGATCATTTCATAGAAAACGAAGAATTATAATATGATGTCATTTTCATCTGATTATTCTGTCGACAAAGAAAAATTGAATCTATGATCCCGACTGAGTTTATTTTCTTTCTTCTTCTCCTCAAAATGAACAAAAAAAACGAATTGTTCATGCGAGACACATTATTGAACGGTGAACGATATATTTGTAAGATAGGTGTAGGACGACTGAAGTACGCGTGAAAAAAAGATTGATCATAATCGATGTGTATATGTAGATGTGATGATAATGATGATGACAACGAGACAACAAAAAAAAAGCAATCGAAAAAAGAAAAGAGACAAATCGTTCACCTTCGAATGAGTGATGGGAGAGTTTAGCGATGTATATATACAAGCAATTACTCATGCTTTTCTTTTGTCAAAATTTTGACTCAATTCGTTTAATAGTCGTCATTGTTTTATTTTATCGAGCGACAATCGTCATCGAGTATATAAACAAAAGATAGGCGATGTGAAGCATGTTAAATGGAAATCGAATATTTTATATGAGATATAAAAAAAAACGACATTAAGATTTCTAATTTTGATCACGAGAGACAACGACGAAATTCAATTGACATGAAAATCTATTTGTTTCTCACTCGCTCGCTCGGTTTTTTTTTAATGAAAATAATTTACATTTTCTGTTCGTATATTATCATTTGTCAAATAATCTGCATCGTGTCGATATTTGCATAACACTTGTTAGATTTCTTCATCAGTTACCGTTGCACATATAAACATCTCGCATTTGAGATGACCGACCTGAAGAGATTAATTGTTTCTTTGACTACAGTTGAGCGTCAACTCATTTTCACCTACACAATCACATCGTAAATTTCAAACTGTTTAGTTTTCACAGTTCATCGCGACTTTTTTTCTGTCAAATCGAAAGCTATAATCATTTTCCACTTGTGATCATTAAAGGATATGTATTTCCGTCTTTGTACATAGAAAAAAAACCGTTCATCTCCGGAAATATTCATTCCACACTTCTTGCGGACATATCATCAGAATAGTTAATTGAAGTCTTGATTATTCACTTTCATTGAATGACAAAATAATAATAAAAAACGAGAAAGAGAGAGAGACTTTTTTCAAGAAAGGAGGAAAGAAAGATTGGATGAATAAAAAGGTTTCAAGGCTAATCTTATGCTGAAGAGGATGGCACTATTGCACTTACACGCTTGTTTGCTCTTTCGTGCTTTCTGTCTTTTTAACAATAATTGGGACGAGAGAGAAAGAGAGACAAAGAGAGAAAGCAAAAAAGAGTGGATATGCTCTCCTTTTCTCACTCTCTCCTTTTTTTTCTTCTTTTCTTTCGAAACATATTTCAATTGTACATATATATATATATGTTCTCTGTCTGTGTCTTTCTTTCTTTTTTATGATCATTATAGATTTGATTGAGCATGTTGATGACAAAGCTAAACAGATTTGGCATTGAAAAGAAGTTTATGGTAGTCATCGAAATCAATCGTATATTTTAAATAACGATTACTCAGTCTAACGTCGTACGTTGACTGAACATATTACCGCGTAAGTTCGATTTGTTTTCATCATATTTAACCATCTGATTAGACGCATGATCTTGTTTGTCGACAATTTCCTCGTTTTTTTTTGTCTTGTGTGTGTTTATTTTGAATTTGTTCGAATTTTCGATAAAATCAAAGTCTTGTTTTGTTGTTGCTTCTGTCGATTGTATGAGTAAAGGTGCTGATGGGAATAAGAGGCAAGTCATATCCGATGAATGCGTGAGTATGCGTAATCACCTGAACATAACAGAAACAAAAGAAACGCAGACTAAACTGAGCACGTTCAATTTTCAAACAATAGAATAATAGAAATCAAGTCGGGTGGGGAAATAGTCCAAAGAAGAATAAAATTCTTTCTTTTTTTTTTCTTCTTAAAACATACGTACGTACATATTGTTTGAATATTACAGTCATAATGAGACGTATAGACAAGTCAAAAGTACCGCCTCCTCCTGTGAGATTGAGATGTAAAGTGTTTATTTTGATTTTTTTTTCTGTCAAATATTTATCTAGACAAGTGAAAATGTATTTTTATTTATTTTTTCATTAAGATTGACTTGCTATTGTGATTAATGGTCGTCCATCTTACGATAGATGAGTACCCTCATCATCAACGAAATCAGCCTCGTGCTGCTACTTTTAATGGTTCTAATAACGTGTGCACAAGGTATAGTCTTTCTTCTACTTAGACATGGTCGTTTTTCAAGTGTAGTCCGTTGAACGGTCAGTGTATATACGTGTTGATGGCATTCATCATCAATCGATGAATAAAAAAGAAAAGAGTTCAACTAATTAGTATTCATTGATTGTTTTCATATTCTCGAGAAAAAAAAACGTCAACAAAGTAAATAAAAAGTCAAATATCTCATTTTTCATGTGACAAATCTATCAAAAGGATTAGACCGCTTTTAAGACTTAAATCAAATTGATAAACATGTTTAAGACGAATTTGATTTCTCTCATGATTAATTTCAATAGAAAAAGAGTTCGATTTCAATGGTTTCATTTAGGTCAACCATGTACACTTCAATTTCTCCCTGCACTTCAAATAATAACTATGCCCGAAAATACTCCTGCTGGAAATCTTGTTGCACGTCTTCAAATAACCGGCACATCGTCTGAAATCTCCACTCGACTTGTCTACAATAGTCCTGATGTGAAAACCAATGGAACTGATTATTTCTCTTTGAATTTTACTGATCTCTATCTCCGTTCTCGTAAGATTGATTCTCGAAATTTAAAGTAATCAAATGATCATCGTTTTTTTTTCTTTCAAGCTCTTGATTATGAATGGTGGACAGTCAATGGCTATCCTAATCCCTTTCGTTTTATTGTCCAATGTACCGTCCTAGCCGATGAAACTATTCATGATATCGATTTTCAACTTGATCTTATTGATATCAATGATAATCCACCGATATTTTCTCAATCAATCTATCATATAAATCTTCCTGAAACGACACCTGTAAATACAATTCTATCCACAGATATCTCAGCTTATGATCCTGATTCCGGCTTGGGTGGAACCTTTTCTTATCATCTACAAAATAATCTCTCGTCCTACGCAGTTCGTTTCATTAAAAAAACAAGATTTTCATAGATCGATTGAGGAAATTGTCTTTTCTAGTCTTATTTTCAATTAGTCAGTACAAACAACGCAAGTCTAGTTCTAGTTCAAGACATTGATTATAATTCAATGTTACCTAATTTCAATCTCACAATTATCGCACAAGTAAATTAAATCGAATGCCTACAGAAAACAATTGTTTGTTCGTTTTTTTTTCAAGGATAATGGAATTCCGAGTTATTCATCTGAAGCAATCATATCGATTCATCTCATTGATATTGACAATCTCGATCCAAAATTCAGCGTTTCAACATCGTACAATTTAAATATATCCATCGATGTTGATATCGTAGGTTTTCTTTTCGTTCTAAAACTGTTCATCTTAGTTCGAATGATTAGGGAACGGAAGTGATTCCATCCGAAGGCAGAATATTTGCCTACGATCAAGACATAGGAATCAATGCTACGATTATGTATTCATTTCTTACATCAAGTAACAACTGGAAAATCAAAAGATGAAGTCTAGAATTCGATTTTATTTTAGATACTTATCTACGAATCGATTCATACACAGGTCGAGTAACGATAATATCGAATTTTGATTCACCGACTGAATTCGATATTTTGGTTAAAGTAAAAATCCTATAGAAAAAAAAACAATGAATTTATTTTTGGAATATAAAATAGGCTGAACAAAGAGATAATCCAAATCGATCTGTAACAACTGTGTTACATGTTTATGTTTACGAATTGAATGTATACGCACCGAGATTCTCGTCATTACCCTACGCACTGATTGGATATACAACAAATTCAATCGATGAAATCCCAACATTGAATGGATGGGTGGTTGATATGGATATCGTAAGAAAACAGATATTTTAGAATAAAAGCAAAGGAAAAAGAAATTTTTCATAGAATCCAAGATTAACTTATCGATCTTCGTGTAATCTATCGTCACTTAATCTACAAATCAATAAACTCAGGTACGTAATTAATCGAATTGAATTGTTTTCGCTTTGAGTTATAAATATTTACTCTAGCACTCGTGAATTTCGAGTTCAACCATTGAATTATCAAAATCTTCCGAGATGTCAATCGTGTTCATGTTCTCTCAATGTCACCGATGGTCGATTCGTACGTGAATTTTCCTCGACAAGATTCTTTCATTTTCCTATTCAAATATTTTAGTCCGATGAAACAACAATTAATATCAATTTCTACACTCCACTTTCATTTATATTCAATTCACATTTATTCACTATTGATTATCCAATAACCAGTTCAAAGATTGGCACCATACAAGTCAACTATTTGTTTCGTTTTTTTTGTGTTGTATTTTCATTGAATTTTTTTAGACTCTCAATGATAATCGTTGTCAAGTACAATATATCATTGTTGGCGAGTACAAATCCGTATTTTCCATCTCATCAACCGGCAATTTAACTTGGACAAACGCAACAAATTCTCTTGCTGAAGACACCTATCAATTTCCATTGATCGTCCAACAAATTTGTTCATCATTAACGATGAATATTTCCACGAATATCATCGTAACAATTCGTAATTTTCCATCGGATTCACCTCGAACATCAACATGGAACACCTCTCGAACGGATAACAGCACAACATACGCAATCATTGCAAGTGTTGGTGCATTTATTTTAGTTATCGTCGCCATTCTATTCGTGATAATCTATTACAACATACAACAAGCTAAACATCGAGTTCCACCGTTTTTTAAAATCCGTCAAAAACCTTCGGCTCAAGGTTTATCCTTTTTCAAATCGAAAACTCCGGTCACTGACTCGCCAGCGTATACGCTAGGCGTTCGAGATGATGATTCATCTCACAGCAGTGATCAAACTGCATCATCGCCGGCGAATAATCGTCTTCTCTCAGGTCATTATAAAGTCAGTGAACCACCGGCAAATACAACTATTGAAGAATTGCTTTCAACTTACGATAATCGATCGACCAGTAGTTCATCGAGTTCATCAGGA
>Ga0209922_102528_pt1 | contig 15615 bp, 10 predicted proteins | sample ThiBiot_500_biof_FD_183946 | JGI IMG/M metagenome (GOLD analysis project Ga0209922, IMG submission 183946) | Wastewater bioreactor microbial communities from Cape Town, South Africa - Thiocy_expt_500_biof (SPAdes) | ecosystem: Engineered > Bioreactor > Thiocyanate-remediating > Anaerobic-Aerobic ...
CGACGCGGAGCGTATCGTCGTCGGCGCCCACTACGACGCGTGCGGGCCTCACCCGGGAGCCGACGACAATGCGAGCGGCGTCGCAGGCCTGCTCGAGCTGGCTCGGCAGCTCGGTGCCACGCGCGATCTCCGGACCCGCATAGACCTCGTCGCCTACACGCTGGAGGAACCGCCCTTCTTCGCCACCACGGAGATGGGAAGCGCGCGCCATGCACGGGCACTCGCGAAGAAGGGCATCCGCGTTCGAGGAATGCTCGCGCTCGAGATGATCGGCTACTTCTCCGACGCGCCGGACAGCCAGCGCTATCCCCACTTCGCCGTTCGTCCCTTCTATCCGAGTCGCGGTGACTTCATCGCGCTGGTGGGGCGAGACGATGACGCGCCGCTCGCGCGCACAGTGAAGAGCGCGATGCTCGGGACCGGTGCGATCCCGACCTACTCGATGACCGGGCCCTTCACCGTCCCCGGCCTCGATTGGTCGGACCATCGCAACTACTGGGGCGCCGGCTACACGGCGCTGATGGTCACGGACACCGCCTTCTTGCGAAACAGCGCCTACCACACGGACCGCGATCGCCCCGAGACGCTCGACTACCGGCGAATGGGCGCCGTCGTCCGGGCCGTCTACGCCGCCGTCATCGCGCTCGGGAGGTAGCGCGTCGCGCCCGTCGTCTCAGGACCGAACGGCCGAGCTCTTTTCTATCCCGTTCGACCCTGTGGATAGATCGGCTGGCCAGGGTGGGGAGATCCGGCGGACGGACCTGAGGAGTCCACGTGGGACAATTCCTTCCCCTGGGAGCCCGGATCTTCATCCCAAGCGAGTCCCCAGTCAAGAAAACGGCAAGTCGCCGAGATCCCTCGGCTATACGGGTTATCCCCGGACCCCACAGGGCCTAGTTCTACGGTCAGTTAATTTAATACCTCTCCTTCCATGAGAGACCCGCGGAGAGGAGAGCCGAGCTGCAGGCAGATTGACTGACCTGGAAAGGCTCGGTTCGAGAGGGACCGTGGCCCCTTGACGTCGAAGGTTACCCCGGGCAATTGAATCGGGCCAAAGAACCGCGGTCTGCGGGGCGTCGGGGCGTGGGCCCCGAATTGGCATGCGCCGCTGATGTATTTCAGCGCCGAAGGAACGAGATGGAGCTCACCGTCGCGAAGAAGGACCTGCTGAAGATCGTCGCTCGGATGCAGGGTGTCGCTGAGCGCAAGAGCACGATGCCCGTGCTCGCGAACGTCCTGCTCGCCGCCGACGGGAACAACGCGCTGAGGCTCGCCGCCACCGACCTGTACCTCTCGCTCATCGGCCGAATCCCGGCGGAGATCGCGAAGGGCGGCAGCGTCGCCGTGTCGGCGAAGGACCTCTTCGAGCGCGTGAAGATGATGCCGGAAGGACCGGTCGTCATCGCTTCGCAGGACAACGCGACCACGACGATCAAGGCCAGCGGGACCGCGCGTCGGTACACGCTTCGCGGCATGCCGGGCGAGGACTTTCCCCCGCTCCCGCAGCCGGCTGAGGGCTCACCGACGCTCGCGCTCGACGTCGATGTGCTCGCGGAGCTGATCGCGAAGACGCACTTCTCGATCTCCACCGACGAGACGCGCGCGCATCTCAACAGCGCGCTCTTCGAGTGGGACGGCGACATCGTGCGCATGGTCACCACCGACGGGCACCGGCTCTCGAAGGTCGACGTGAAGGTCTCCGGCCGCCAGGCGTCGGCGACGATGCTCATCCCGCTCAAGGCAATCCAGGAGCTCCGCCGGCTGTGCGACGAGATGCTCGCGGATGGCGGCACGACGAACGCGGATGGCGAGCGGAAGAAGCCTGAGCTGCTCATCACCCAGAGCGGCGCGAGCGCGTTCTTCCAGGGCGCGGGCACGACGTTCAGCGTGAAGCTCGTCGACGCGCAGTTCCCGCCCTACTCCCAGGTGATCCCGCAAGCGAGCGAGAAGGTCGTCCGTGCTCCGCGCTCGGGCCTCGCGGATGCGCTCAAGGCAGTGTCGGTCGCGGCGAGCGAGCGTACGGGCGGTGTGAAGCTCTCGCTCACGAAGGGCTCGATGCGCATCACCAGCGAGTCGCCCGAGAGCGGCGACGGCTTCGACGAGATCCCCGTCGAGTACTCGGGGCCGAACATGAGCATCGGCTTCAACGCGAAGTACTTCCTCGACGTGCTTGCGGCGATCAACGACGAAGAGGTCGCGATTGGTCTCTCCGGCGAGCTCGATCCCGCGGTGCTTCGTCCTGCAGGCGCGACGACGTCGTCCGATCGGCAGTTCTTGTCGGTCGTGATGCCGATGCGCATCTGACGTCGCTCGTGCTCGCGTCGTTCGAGCAGTCGCCGCGAGCACTACGGTGGCGCCGGTCGTGCTCTCCGGCGTCGCTCTCCGAGCTCCGGTGGCAGCCTGCCCTCCGGCGATCGAGAGCGGGAGCTAGGATCGCGTTCGCGTGAGGCCGCTTCGCGTCGAGCAGGTGCAGGTCCGGTCGTTCCGGAACCTCGTGAGCGTCGATGTCGAGCTCGGCGAACGGTTCAACGTCGTCGCCGGCGACAACGGGCAGGGCAAGACGAACCTGCTCGAGGCGGTCTACGTCCTTGCGACATCGAAGAGCTTCCGCTCGTCGAAGATGACCGATGTCGTCGCGTTCGAGCACGAGCTCGCGAGTGTGCGAGGGCGTGTCGTCGAGGACGGCGATGCGCGCGTGCAGTCGGTCGGGATTCGTGCGGGCGCGCGCATGGTGAAGATCGACGACAAGCGCCCGTCGACCCTCGCCGCCTACGCGGTGCGAACGCCGATGGTCGTGTTTCATCCGGGCGAGATCGCACTCTCGATGGGAGCGAGCTCGGAGCGACGCCGGTTGCTCGATCGTACGGCGCTCTACCTTGCACCGGCTGCGATGGACGAGCTGGAGCGCTACACGAAGGCGCTTCGTGCGCGGCAGCGTGCGCTCGAGACGCGAGGCGCATCGGCACGCGATCTCGTCGAGTGGGAGACGCTCTGCGTTCGCCATGGGCTCGCGCTCATGGACCATCGCGCGCGGGCCGGTGAGCTGCTGGCGTCCTCGACGTGGCCTACGCGCCCGGGGCACCTCGCGACGAAGCTGCGTACCAAGAAGAGCTCGAGCGTCGCCGGCCGATCGATCTCCGGCGCGGCAGCGCGGGCGTCGGTCCTCATCGCGACGATCTGACGCTCGCGATCTCGGGGCACGCGGTCCGCGGTATCGCCTCGCAGGGACAACATCGGGCCGTGACCCTCGCGCTCAAGTCGGCCGAGATCGACGTGATCGGATCGGCGCGCGGCGTGCGGCCCGTTCTCTTGCTCGACGACGTGTCGAGCGAGCTCGATCGTGAGCGTACCGCGGCGCTGTTCTCGTTCCTCCGCGACCAGGAGGGACAGGTGATCCTCACCACCACGCGGCCGGAGCTCATCGATACGGGCAGGGACGCGCCGCGGTCCGACTTCTCGATCCGAGGCGGCTACCTCGAGCGAGTTTCTCGCGTTGTTTGACGTGCGGATTCCTGCGGCTTCGGGGGGCGACTCAGCATGTCAAGCAGGGGGGCCGCGGGGCGCGACGCCAAGGCTCCGAGCGGGCGCGCGACCAACGGCTGCGGGCGCTGGTGACGTGGGCTAACTAGCGGGAATCTGGCCGCAAAGTTTGGCTTTTACGCTTGCCGTTTCGGGGGTGGAATCGTATACTCGACATCCCCGCCATTCTCATTCCCGGAAACCGGGGTGCGGTTCCGGAACGAGGTACGTCGTTCCCTGGTGCACCCTCTGTCTCAAACCCGGATCTTGTCCGCGGAACAAACGGAGAAAGCTCCGTCCGCGGGACTCGGAAAGCGCTTCAAAGACCCATGCCGACCGACGAAGTCACGAGCGATCGAAGCGAGAGCACCACGTCTGGAGCCATCCCGCCCGAGCCTTCGCCCCCGTCCAACTACGGCAGCGAGAGCATCACCGTCCTCGAAGGTCTCGAGGCGGTTCGTAAGCGCCCCGGCATGTACATCGGCGACGTCCACGACGGGTCCGGTCTGCATCATCTCGTTTGGGAGGTCGTCGACAACGCGGTCGACGAGCATCTGGCCGGCCACTGCTCCCGCATGGACGTGACGATCCACTTCGACGGCTCGATCACGGTCGAGGACAACGGCCGAGGCATCCCGGTCGGACGGCACGAGGAGCAGTCGAAGAAGCTCGGTCGCGACATCGACGTGGCCGAAGTCGTGATGACCATCCTCCACGCGGGCGGGAAGTTCGACCACTCGAGCTACAAGGTCTCCGCCGGTCTCCACGGCGTCGGCGTGAGCGCGGTCAACGCGGTGAGCGAATGGCTCAAGCTCGAGATCAAGCGCGCCGGCAAGGTCAACTTCCAGGAGTACCGAAGGGGCGCTCCGGCCTCGTCGATCTCCGTCATCGGTGAGACGGACAAGACCGGCACCAAGGTCACCTTCAAGCCGGATCCGCAGATCTTCACGATCACGGAGTACAGCTACGACATCCTCGCGAGCCGTCTTCGCGAGCTCTCGTTCCTCAACGCCGGCTTCATCATCACGCTCACCGACGAGCGCGGCGAGGGCCGCCAGGAGACGTTCGAGTACAAGGGCGGGATCCGCGAGTTCGTCGAGCACCTCAACAAGACGAAGGAGCCGGTGCACGAGAAGGTCGTGCACATCGTGGCGGAGTCCCCGTCCGTGGAACTCGACGTACGCGGAGCAGATCTTCCCGTACACGAACAACATCCACAACAAGGATGGCGGCACGCACCTCACCGGGTTCAAGGGCGCGCTCACCCGCGTGTTCAACAGCTACGGAACGACGGCGAATCTCTTCAAGGAGGTCAAGAACGGCCTCACCGGCGAGGACATCCGCGAGGGTCTCACCGCCGTCATCAGCGTGAAGCTCCCCGATCCGTCGTTCTCGTCGCAGACGAAGGACAAGCTCGTCACGAGCGAGGCGAAGACCGTCGTCGAGAACGTCGTCATCGAGAAGCTCGGTCGCTTCTTCGAGGAGAACCCGGGCACGGCGCGCAAGATCGTCGAGAAGACGATCCTCGCGGCGAAGGCGCGCGAGGCGGCCCGCAAGGCGCGCGAGGTCGTGCGCAAGGGTTCGATGGACTACACGAGCCTGTCGGGCAAGCTCGCCGACTGCCAGAGCCGCGACCCCGAGACGAGCGAGATCTACATCGTCGAGGGAGACAGCGCCGGTGGTTCCGCCAAGCAGGGGCGCGACCGCAAGTTCCAGGCGATCCTCCCGCTCCGCGGCAAGATCCTCAACGTCGAGCGCGCGCGCCTCGACAAGATGCTCTCGTCGGCCGAGATCGGGACGCTCATCACCGCGCTCGGCTGCGGGATCGGCAGCCCGGAGCAGGGCGGCAGCTTCGACATCGCGAAGCTTCGCTACCACCATATCGTGCTGATGACCGATGCCGACGTCGACGGAAGCCACATCCGCACGCTGCTTCTGACGTTCTTCTATCGCCAGATGCCGGAGCTGCTCGAGAAGGGCTACCTCTACATCGCGCAGCCCCCGCTCTACCGCGTCTGGAAGGGCAAGAAGGGCATGTACATGAAGGACCAGGCCGCGCTCGACCGGTTCTTCCTCGAGCAGGGCGTCGAGAGCCTCGCCGTTCGCGCCTCGAAGGGCCCTCATCTCTCGGGTAAGCCGCTGCTCCATCTCGCCGAGCGCCTCCGCGGCTTCCGCAAGGCGCTCTCGAAGATCGATCGCCGCGCCGATGCGAAGATCGTGTCGGCCGTCCTCCGCGCGAGCGGCCTCGGCAAGGCCGAGCTCCGCGACGTCGAGAAGGTCAAGCAGGCGGTGCCGCTCATTCGCGCACGCCTCGAGAAGAAGTACCCGGACATCTTCCCGCTCACGATCGACATCGGTCAGGAGGCCGAGCACGGCGCGGCCACGCTCACGATCAAGCCGCGTCCCGGTTCGGCCGCGAGCGAGGTCACGATCGACTGGTCGCTCGTCGAGTCGGCCGAGTACGAGGAGCTCTACGCGATCGAGCAGGACGTCCGCTCCATCGGTCCGGCGCCCTACTTCGCCAAGACGGTGAAGGGCACCGACGACGCCGAGGCCCCGGACAACAAGGAGAACGAGCTCGAGCTCGAGGACGCCGACGCTCTCTGGGACCACATCGAAGCGCGTGGTCGCAAGGGCTGGAACCTCCAGCGCTACAAGGGCCTCGGCGAGATGAACCCGGAGCAGCTCTGGGAGACGACCCTCGACCCGAACGCCCGCGTGATGCTCCAGGTGCGTCTCGACGACGCCGTGCAGACCGATCAGGTCTTCACCATCCTGATGGGCGATCAGGTGGAGCCGCGCCGCGACTTCATCGAGAAGAACGCGCTCAACGTTCGCAACCTCGACATCTGAGCGACGAGGTCGGGCACGCCCGACTTCCCGCGGCGGAGCCCCAGCCTCTTGCGACGGCTGGGGTTCGGCCGCGGCTGGCGCGTACGCCAACCACGCCCAGCGGCGGTCGCGCGGCTTCGGCGTAGCTACGCGGACGACGGGAGCTCGTCTGCCCTGGCGACCCCATGTTCAAGGGCGCCAGGTGCAGGGTACGATCGGCTTGGATGCACCGGTCCGCGGAGCTCGTCATCGCGTTGGTGCTCGCTCCGGCGGTGCTCGCCGCGGCGGCGACGGGATGCACCTTCCTCATCGCCTTCGATGACGTTCCCGTGGAGGCCGGCGTCCTCGACGACGCGAGCGGAGACGGCTTCGAGGCGGCGGTAGCGGACGCTGGCGAAGAGGCCAATACTGATACGGGGCAGACCCCGTTTCCGCCGCCCTGCGACCCGACCTTTCCGGTCGGCGCGGTCGACTGCAACGGCCAGAAGCTCGCGACGTGCGCGAAGAACCCGGTCTTCACCTCCTATCCGCCTGCAGGGGATCGCGCGAACGATCTCGTCGTTTGCAGCGCAGGTTCGAAGGCAACGTGCGTTCGGCACTGCCCGTCCGGCTGCGCGCCGATGCCGACGGGGTTCCCCGATCAATGTGACGACTGCGCGGGTCGACCTGACGGCTTCTACTGTGGTCGCGATCTCCGTGGCTCGGCGCCGGAGACTTACGACGTCGCGGTGCAGTGCCTGGACGGGGGCACAGTACGAGGCTCCATCTGCGGAACGAACAAGTGCGCGTCCGTCTGCCCGAGAGACGGCGGGCCGTTCCCGTCGTGTTGTGTTCCGTGAACCCGGCGGACGCTGGCTGCGCTCGAGACCCATTGCAGGGCACATGCCCGTGATTAAGGTGCCCTTGGCGATGCGAGAGAGGCGTCGCGGTCGAGGTCCTGTAGAGAGGATCTCATAGGGTGGTGTCCCGGTTCACGTGCGTGGATCGGGCGACGAAGGGAGAGTTTGCCGATGCGTCCCGATCGGATGACGACGAAGAGCCAGGAGGCGTTCCGCGCCGCAGCGGATCTCGCTAGCCGTCGAGGTAATCCGGAGATCACGCCGGAGCACCTCATCCAAGCGATGTTCGAGCAGGAGGGTGGAATCGCCCTTCCAATCTTCATCAAGGCCGGAGGCGACGCCGACGCGCTCCTCGGTCGTGTCGACGAGTACGTTGCGAAGCTCCCGCGCGTGTCCGGCGGCGCCGAGCCGACGCTCTCGCGCAGGACGATGGAGGTCATCCGTCGTGCGGAGGACGAAGCGAAGACGCTCAAGGACGATTTCATCTCCGTCGAGCACTTCCTCCTCGCGCTCTCCAAGCACGATCGCGAGGTGCAGTCCGCCATGGTGGCCTCCGGCGGCGTCACCCACGACAAGCTGCTGTCGTCGCTCGCGTCCGTGCGAGGAGCCCAGCGCGTCACGGATCGCGAGCCCGAGGGGAAGTTCCTGGCGCTCGAGAAGTATTGCCGTGACCTCACCGAGGCCGCTCGCAAGGGCAAGGTCGATCCCGTCATCGGTCGCGACGAGGAGATTCGTCGCGTGATGCAGGTCCTCTCGCGGCGCACGAAGAACAATCCGGTGCTCATCGGCGAGCCGGGCGTCGGCAAGACGGCGATCGTCGAAGGAATCGCCCAGCGCATCATCAAGGGCGACGTGCCCGAGTCGCTCAAGAACAAGCGCCTCGTCTCGCTCGACATGGGCGCTCTCGTCGCCGGAGCGAAGTTCCGCGGCGAGTTCGAGGATCGGCTGAAGGCGGTCCTCAAGGAGGTCGAGGCGGCCTCCGGTCAGATCATCCTCTTCATCGACGAGATCCACACGATCGTCGGAGCCGGCGCTGCCGAAGGCTCGATGGACGCCGCGAACCTGCTCAAGCCGGCCCTCGCGCGCGGCGAGCTTCGCTGTATCGGCGCCACGACGCTCGACGAGTACAAGAAGCGTATCGAGAAGGACGCGGCGCTCGAGCGGCGCTTCCAGCCGGTCTACGTCAATCAGCCGACCGTCGAGGACACGATCGCGATCCTGCGCGGCCTGAAGGAGCGCTACGAGGTCCATCACGGGATTCGTATCCAGGACGCGGCGCTCGTCGCCGCTGCGATGCTGTCGGATCGCTATCTCACCGATCGCTTCCTCCCGGACAAGGCGATCGACCTCGTCGACGAGGCGGCCTCCAAGATCAAGATGGAGGTCGACAGCATGCCGGCGGAGATCGACGCCGTGCAGCGCCGGCTCCTCCAGCTCCAGATCGAGCAGGAGGCGCTCAAGAAGGAGCGTGACGCGGCGAGCAAGGCGCGCCTCGACGACATCAAGCGCGAGATCTCCGAGCTCAAAGAGCAGATCGACGCCATGAAGGCGCAGTGGCTCAAGGAGAAGGAGGTCATCGACGAGATCCGCAAGGCAACGCCGAAGCTCGAGGACCTGCGCACGGAGGCGGAGACGGCCCAGCGTCGCGGTGACCTCGGCAAGGCCGCCGAGATCCGCTACGGCAAGATCCCCGAGCTCGAGAAGCGCATCGAGGAGCTCCGACGCAATCTCGCGAAGGTCCAGGAGAAGACCGCCTATCTGAAGGAGGAGGTCACCGATCAGGACGTCGCGGCGATCATCGCGAAGTGGACGGGCATCCCCGTGGTCAAGATGCTCGAGGGCGAGATGCAGAAGCTGCTTCGCCTCGAGGACGAGCTGCGCAAGCGCGTGGTTGGACAGGAAGACGCGCTGGTCGCGGTCGCCAATGCAGTCCGACGCTCACGCGCGGGGCTCGGTGACGAGAACCGCCCGATCGGCAGCTTCCTCTTCCTCGGCCCGACCGGCGTAGGCAAGACCGAGCTCGCGCGCGCGCTCGCCGAGTTCCTCTTCGACGACGAGCGCGCGATGCTGCGCCTCGACATGAGCGAGTTCCACGACAAGTACACGGTGAGCCGCCTCATCGGCGCACCTCCCGGGTACGTCGGCTACGAGGAGGGCGGTCAGCTCACCGAGCCGATTCGCCGTCGCCCGTACTCGGTCATCCTGTTCGACGAGGTCGAGAAGGCGCACCCCGACGTCTACAACGTGCTGCTCCAGGTGCTCGACGACGGTCGCCTCACCGACGGCCAGGGTCGGACGGTGAACTTCAAGAACACCGTCATCATCCTTACGAGCAACATCGGCTCGCAGCACATCCAGGCCATCAGCGAGCGCGACCTCCCCGAGGGCGACAAGAAGGAGCTCATCCAGCGCTCCGTGCTCGACGACGTCCGCAAGGCCTTCCGCCCCGAGTTCCTGAACCGCCTCGACGAGACGGTCGTGTTCAACCTCCTCGATCGGCGGGACATCCACGCGATCATCGACATCCAGCTCCGGCGTTTCTCGGCGCGGCTCGCGAAGCGCGACATCTTCGTGGAGCTCACTCCGGCGGCGAAGGACCTCCTCGCGGAGGTGGGCTGGGATCCGCAGTACGGCGCGCGACCGCTCAAGCGCGCCATCCAGCGGTACCTGGAAGACCCGCTCGCGAAGCACGTCATCGCCGGCGAGTATCCGCCCGGCACGCAGCTCCTCATCGACCGTGGCGCCGACGGTCAGCTGACGTTCGCGCCACGCCTGACGAACTGAGCTCGTCGTTCTCTCCCGTGGCGCTCGCGCATCTCGCGCCAGCGCCACGGGAGCTCGCTCATGGCTTCCGTCCGCGCGATGGGGTTACGTCGGGCCTCGCTCCCGTCCGCACTTACGAGAGGGGGGATGATGGAGGCTTGGGCGTCATGACGCTGTGCAACCCGCGTGTTCGCAGAGCGGTAGTTGGCAAGGCGCGCTGCACTCTCGCGTGATTGGCTTGCGCACACACGCGAGGAAAGTGAGAAAGAGAGAGATTCACAGGGAGACAGGGAGACAGGGAGGAAGACGGCCCTGCTTCCTTCTCGACCTGTACCCTCGTGGGGCTCCCAGAATCGCTTGCGCGATTCTGCTCGCAGAATTCGAGCCTCGCTTTCGACCTGCGAGGTGTTTCAGCACAGGCACTGGCGTCATTGCCGGCTGCCGGCTCCTACGGAGAGTACGCGGTCGCGAGTCGTCCCGGCACGAGGTCGCTTCTCGCTCCTCGAACGACGAGGAGCGTTAGAGCGAAGAGGAGCCCTAGAGCGAGCAGTCGACACACTGCACCCTCTCCCGAAGGTCTCGGGCCGGAGCTTGGAAGGCGCACCGTTTGGGGAAGGCCCATGAAGCTTGGAAGTGAGATCTTCATTTCCTGAGGCCAACGAGGCACGAGGTCGAAAGTGAAGAATGTATCTCTCGCTCCCTGTCTCCCTGTAAACTCCCTCTTCGTCGCGGCCTCGTCGACGTCTCCAGTCATTCAATGAGCACGGGTGGTGGCATGCCCGTCTGCCCAGAGCTCATGAGTGCGCGCACCGGAGAACGGCACGAGGCCGAATCTTGATGCGTGTAGCATGCAAGCGCAATCGCGCTGACGATCTGCTCACGTTCGCGCCACGGAGGGCGAGCTGTCTCTACGGCACGCTGTCGACGGCGGCAGGTACCTGCTTGAACGAGCGGATCTCCTTCACGCGGCGCTCGAAGTCTCGCTGCGCGCTCTCGTCCATGGGCACGTTGCCGAAGCGCGCTTCGAGGTAGCGGTTCGTGAGGTCGAGGATCGGCTCGGCGAGCGGATGGCCGCGGCCTTTGAGCTCCTCTGCATGGCGGAGCGGCGGAAGCGACGGCGGACGCGGCACGCCCTGCGTGGCGAGCGCGACCTCCAGCGTTCGGTAGAGCGCAGCTGCGAGCTCGAGCTGTGGGTCGACTCGCGGCCCCGGCGGCGCGTCGGGCGATGCAGACTTCGTCCCCCGGCGGCGCCGCCAGAGCACGTAGCCGCCGACGGCCACTACGAGGAGGGCGCCGGCGAGCACGGTTGGACGGGTCGCCTTCTCCATCACGCCGCGGTTCGTGCCTGTCTGCGCGCGCAGCCGCTCGTACCGGCGGCTGAGGTCGTCGAAGAGCCGCACCTGGGTCTTGAGGTCGTAGCCGATGACGTAGCGATTCCACCGCTGCGAGAGCGCCTCGAGCAGATCGCGGACGTAGACCCACGCACCGCTCGTGTCCTGCAGCGGCTGCGCGCCGGACGTGGGCGTCGGGTCGAACGTGACCCATCCGTTGACCGGATCTTCGATGTACGCCTCGACCCATGAGTGCGCGTCGCCCTGGCGGACGGCGTAGTAGCGACCGAAGCGGTTGTACGTACCTCCGACGAAGCCAGTGACGTTGCGCGACGGGATGCCGAGCTCGCGCAACATGATCGCCATCGCGGTGGAGAAGAACTCGCAGTGGCCCTTCTTCGACTCGAAGAGGAAGTGGTCGACGGGTTGCGGCTTACCGCCCGACGGAGATCCGAGCTGGTACTTGAAGTCGTGTTTGAGGCGCTCCTCGATCGCCTTGGCCTTCAGGTAGCTCGTCGGCTGTCCGTCGGCCCACTCGTGCGCGAGCTGCGCGATGCGCTCGGGCGTGTCGGGAGGGAGCTCGAGGTAGCGCGGTCGATCCTGGGGCGGTAGGGGCTCGACGATGGGCTCACGGTCCGTCGCGATGTACGCGTCGTAGCGAAGGCCGTGCGCGCCCTCTCCGGAGTAGCGGACCTCACCTTCGGGCCCCTTCGACAGCTCGAGCGGTTCTCCGACGATCGCCTGCTGCTGGGTGCGGAGCTGGAGCGCGACGGTGCGCGGAGGGAGGAAGACCACCGGCGGCTCGATCGGCTCGAGGTCGATCGTGACGACGCGGTCGCGCGAGGGATCCGGCAGTCGCGCGATCGCGAGGAGCTCGTTGCTCCTGAAGTTGCTCACATGCGTCTTCGAGAGCGTGCGCTCCCAGCGGCGGCCGTCGTACTTGTCGAACGCGGTGCCGCGGAGGCGAAGCGTGAGCTTCTGCGGTCGAGGCTCGGGGAGATCCTGGACGTCGAAGCGCAGTGCGAGCGCCGGCACGTCGCGGATCGCTCCGACCTCGCCGAGGTCGACCTTGTCGGAGAACCCGATCATGCGGTCGCCGTTGCGATGGTTCAGGAGGAGCAGCGAGAGTCCGACGCGCGGGAAGAGAACGAAGAGTGCTGCAGTGAAGAGGAAGATCGGAACGGAGAGGAGGCAGGTGGTCGCGAGGAACCCGCGTCCGACGACGCGGCGGCTCCGGAGGATGCGCGGCACGTCGACGGGGAGACCGGTGCGGTCCCGTGCGCCCTGGCGATAGTTCCCTTCGACCTCGCGACGGAGGTGACTGAGGACGAGCGCGCCGGGCGCGACGATCAGGAAGCCGACGAAGCAGAGGCCGTACGAGATCCCTCCGCCGAGCACCGTACCTGCGACGAAGTGGAGAAGCGCGAGGACGATGATCTGCTGATCGTGAGCCGCTCCGCGTCGTGTCGCCATGCGGATGATCTGCAGGATCGCCGCGAACTCGACCGCCACGTCGAGCGCTGGCCGCCCTGCAAGGAGCCGGACTCCCTGGACGGCGAACAACGTGAGCGGCCCGATCGTCGCGAAGTGCCGGAGCGCGGGTCGCGATTGCCACCCCTCCGGGACTGCCAGCGCCAGCGCGAGCCCGGCGAGGATGAAGCCCGTCGTCCAGGTCGACATTCCCGCGGTGTTCACGACCGCGAGGACACCGAGCGCCGCCAGCGCGTCGGTCATGATCCGGTGGACGAGACCGAACCTCATTCGGCAGCCCCTTCCGGTGCCGGGATCGGGCTCGGAACCTCGAGCTTCGGTCGCGGCGGCGTCTGGTCGGCCTTCGTGGTGCGCGCCGCGAGCTCGGACGAGGTCACCGACTCGACGAGGGCGAGGAAGCGGAGCAGTCGATCGGCGCCGGTGGTGCGATCACCGCGGACCGTCTCGGTCGCGGTGGTCTTGATCGTCACTGCGTCGCCGCGCTTGATGTGCGCGACCGCGCGGGACGCGACGTCGCGGATGCGGCGCTCGAAGGTATTGAACCAATCGTCCTTGGCGTCATCGCTTCGGACGACGTCGAGCGGGAGGACGACGTCGGGACGCGCCTCCCGCGCACGCTCACGCATGACGAGCTGGCCGACCGCTGCGCTCTTTCTCCAGTGGATGTCGCGCCGGTCTTCGCCGTCGCGAAGCAGCTTGAGGCCGAGGTAGTCGTCGCCGTGTCCGCGGCCGAATGTGGATTGTCCGCCGGGATGCCTCCCCGCCGCGAGCGCAGGGAGCTCGAGCGGATCGACCGCGGGATAGATGATGAGCTCGCCTTCGGCGGGGACCTCACGGGACTTCTCGAAGAGACCGAACGGGAAGCGCGTCGCGATCCGGAATCCGACGTGCTTGTCGCGCCCGCGCTTGGCAGGTGTTCGCCGGTACGCGGCGACCTGCGCGCTCTTCGGGCTGATCTTGAGGAAGAAGCAGCGTTTGTCCGCCGGCTGTCCCGCGCGGAGGTCCTCTACCTCGATCGCGTACGACGGCACGCGCTTCTTGTGATTGAAGACCTCGATCTCGACCAGATGCGGCCGGCCCACCTGCGCGCGAAGGGGGAGTCGGCGAACCACGGTGAGATCGCGCAGACTGAGCTCGCTCATGAGCCCGCTCACGATGATGAGCGCGAGGAGCATGCCGAGCAGCAGGTAGAGGAGGTTGTTGCCGGTGTTGATGGCGGCGAATCCCACGCCGAGCGTGATGCCGACGAAGAACTTCCCCTCGCGCGTGACCTTGAGCTTTCGCGCGGCACGCAGCCTCTGCCACGGCCATCGGAAGCGTTTGGCCGGGCCGTTCGCGTCCGAGCCGCGTGAGCTGCCCGAAGGCTGCCGCAGGACACGGCTCTCCGGCGCTCGCATCGACGCGGGCTCTCCCGTGAGCGCAGGGTTGCTCGGCTCGGCGGTCTTCATGATGAGCCCACCTCCCACCATCGATGGGAGGGGTCAGACAGGGACGGGGACGCGGGCGACGATGTCGCGGACGGCGCTCTCGGCCTCGTCCCGCGAGGGGACGAACCCGTCGGAGTGAGTCGAGAGACGCACCCGGTGAGCAAGCACCGGAACGGCGAGATCGTGGATGTCGTCGGCGATGCAGTAGCTCCGTCCGCGCACGAGAGCGCGCGCGCGGGCCGCCTTGCCGAGCGCCATGGCTCCGCGGGTCGACGTGCCGAGCGAGAGGACGGGCGCCGTGCGCGTCGCGAGGACGAGCGCCTGGAGATAGCTGAGGAGCGAGTGCTCGATCGTCACGCGGTCCACCTGACGCTGGAGCGCGACGAGACGCGCGGGATCGAGGACGACCGGAACGTCTCGCGCGGTGTCCGAGTTGCCCTCGAGAAGGAGGCGCATCTCGACCTGCGGCGGCGGGTAGCCGATGCGGAGGCGGAGGATGAAGCGATCGAGCTGCGACTCGGGCAGCGGGTAGGTGCCGGCGAAGTCCTGCGGGTTCTGAGTCGCGATGACGAAGAACGGGTCCGGCAGAGGATTGGAGACGCCGTCGATCGAGACCTGTTGCTCGTTCATCGCCTCGAGGAGCGCGGACTGTGTTCGCGGGCTCGCTCGGTTGATCTCGTCGGCCAGGAGCACGTTCGCGAAGATCGGTCCCTGACGAAGGGTGAAGTTGCTCGTGCGCTGGTCGTAGACGGAGACGCCGATGACGTCGCTCGGGAGGAGATCGAGCGGGCGAGGGCGCGTGCAAGCGTCGTCTTGCCGACGCCGGGGACATCCTCGATGAGGAGGTGACCACGTGCGAGGAGAGCGACGAGCGCGAGCTCGACGGCATCTTGTTTCCCTTCGAGGGCCCCCTCCACGGCCTGCCGCAGCTTCTGGATCAGCGGGAGCTCTTCGCCGAGCAGAGCCGCAGCAGCAGTCATAGGGGCCAGAATAGCACGGTCTTTCGGAGACCAAGCGTTTCGAGCCGGCCTATTCTCTGAAGAACTGCACGGCTCTTCGGGGGGGCCGCGAGATCGACCTCGACGACAAAAGGGGCGATAGTGATGATCGGGTAGCGTTCGCTGCCTCGTCGGTCGCGGTCGCGCCCCCGACCGTATGCGCGGAAAATCTCGGCCGTGGGGGAAGGTGGGCCGGTCGCGCCGCGTCCCTGACCGTCCAACTGGTTAGCAAGGGCTTCCACCTCGTGGAAAACCGCGGCAACCTCCCGCCGTGGCCGAGAGCAGTGCAGTCCTTCGAGTCGATCTCGCCGGCGTGACGAAGACCTATCCGCCCGCCGTGCGTGCGCTCCGTGGGGTCAGCGCTCGATTCAGCGCCGGCAAGGTGTCGGTCGTCACCGGCGCCAACGGCTCGGGG
>Ga0209922_102533_pt1 | contig 15609 bp, 13 predicted proteins | sample ThiBiot_500_biof_FD_183946 | JGI IMG/M metagenome (GOLD analysis project Ga0209922, IMG submission 183946) | Wastewater bioreactor microbial communities from Cape Town, South Africa - Thiocy_expt_500_biof (SPAdes) | ecosystem: Engineered > Bioreactor > Thiocyanate-remediating > Anaerobic-Aerobic ...
AATATCAATGAGATTTCGTATATAAAAAAAGAAGAAGAAGAAGAAGAAGAAAATTTAAAATGCATCATCGTCGATCATTCCGGGTGAGTCGGTCGTTGGTTGTTGATCTAAAAAAATCGAACATAAACTCTAATCAAATCAATAAATTTTGTTGTTTTTTTTTCACATCGATTCGATTGAAATGGATTCATTGTTGTCGTTGGAAAGATTAAATTACCGAGAGATGTACATTGTTGAAATTGTTGAGTAATACCCAATAATCCTCCGACTTCGACACTGGCAATTAACCAAATCGGATCTGCGAGAAAAAAAGTATTTAGAAAAGAGAATTCTTTTTGACAATTTCTCTACCTCCGAATGGTACGCCCGTCGATGTAAATAATCGCCATTGTGATCGAATAATTCTTGGCGTTGATGGACTTATTAAATTCACGGATATATTCGTTTGTTCACCGGGTAATAACGATCCAACAAAGATTTCATCTCGCGTTTGTAATCGATCACCATTAATAAATTTCAACAAGCAATTATTTGGCCATCGTTCATGACCAGAATTTTCGATGCGCCAAGTTTTAATAAAATGTGTATTCGGTGGTATGGCTTCGCCTTCACCAACCGTCACATCGGCAAGAAATCTCATTTGAGGTATTTTATCTGTAGGCATTTCGGCATCGTAATAGGCGAGTATGGCTTCATTGAGATTCCAATTATTCATTTCGAGAAAAAATCGGCAACCATCATCGGTAAGCATCGCATTCGTTGTTTGACGAAATTGTGTAATTAAATCTTCTCGATTACTTGTTGTTATTGAACGTAAACGTTCCATTAAATCTTCATCTAAATTCGTTGTCGATGAATGATGATCACAATCGATATCCATGTCGATCTACAAACGAAATACGAGTATAGATAAAGAGCAAAAAAAGCTATGAAGAAAATTGAATATGAACTGTTTGAATAATGTTATGAACATGATATGGAATAAAAACAAAAGCTGAATAACTAAAAAGTGAAAGAACAAGAACGAAAATGCTCATCATTAACATTCGTTCCCAAGGCTCCATAACATAGAGTGTTGTAACAAGTAGAAACTGCATGTAGATATAATCGAATTTGTCTTTAATCGATGAATACCATGTCGATTTTGGTCCTTTGAATTCACGCTTTAGAAAAGAAAACAAAAACAAAAAGAAATGAGTCAATACGACAAAATTTGATTCATACTAATTGACCGTCTTGATACATTTTTGCCATTAATAGTATTTTTAAAAAAGGCACAAGACAAATCAAACGAAGATTTATGAATGCATACAAATCGATAGTCAGGTGTAAACTGATCGAATATAATATTGCGAGAACGAGAAAAAAAGGGGAAAGAAAGGAAATTTGAGTGATGATAAATACGCACGGTTCACTAGATTATGTTGAAGAAAGAAAAAAAGAGTCACTCACGCGAATATTTTGACATTACAGTATGTAGATAATACAAGTAATAGTATCCGATATACAACAATATACCGTTTCGTTTCAAAACGCATCTCTCGATTTTTTTGTCCTTATGAATTAGTATCATACCTAGATGAGAGAAAGATATTTATGATGTTTGTTTTATTTCAATGTTTTCGATGTGTAAAACTACACAAAAAAAAGAAAATTGTTTATTGATTACGAGTACGTTTGTAGTAATGATCGAATATGATGTGGGAAAAAAACCAATGCTGAATAGATCGCTGTCGAAAGAATAGCGAATAGTAATGTCGAAAAAAGTAGGCGTTCCCATGGTTCAAGCATATATAGCGCTGTGTTAAGTAAGTATTGTAAATAAATCCAATGAAGAAATTTAAAAAAACGACGGATACTCGATAACATTTGGTCGAAAGGAAACAAAGACACACTTTCAAATAAAATAAAATAAAATAGAAAGATGAATCGTCTGTACTGATGATAGCAAATATACAGAGAGACAGTCAGTAGGCAGACGAAACAAAGAGAGAAATAGGATTTTATTATGAATAGATTATTCGATTGACGCACCTACAAAAAAAATTTATATTTGAATTTTATAATTGAAGAAACTGAGCAAATAAATAATATTGATAGAAATTGTCAAATAGGAATGAAGAAACTTCGTAGTAAATTAATGTAAATGTAGGACATCTGTTGAGTAAATTTTATCACCTTACGATTTCGTTGTCGGTTGATTATAGAACTATTTGACATATTTCTGTAAATAGTACAAGTTCAAAAAAAAATGACGCATTTTCTGTCAGGAATCATACATTTCATTAACAAGTTTTAATAGCTTTTTTTATGCTTTAATGAATTCAAATATGCACTTTTATGTTCAATTGAAAAGAAAACAACACAACAATTGATAATTTTTTCTTTATTCATTTCTCATTATTATGAACAAATTCATGACATACAAATTTCATGTTTTTCTTTTTCTTATTCATGCAACTATTCAGGATCAATCGATATCAGATCTTAGTTCTGCGGGACACGAATTTGTTCCCAGTGATCCATCGTATCCTTCTCTTCTCATATTTACAACAAAAAAACAATTATATTGTTCTGCTGAATGTAACAAACGTATTGACTGTCGAATATATGATTACGACAGTAACACAAAGCAATGTCGACTTTGGGATGCTGATACACTAACATCAGGATCGATTGCTGCATCACCTTTAAAACCAAAATCATCTGTTGGATCGATTCGACTATCATCGAGTCTCTATGCAAACATTCATAATCAATCATGTGATCGATGTGCTTTGAGTCGATATGAAATTTGTAATACAAACACAAGTCGATGTGTTTGCCCATCCAAGACTTATTGGAATGGTTCAATGTGTTTATCTCGGTTACTTCGTAATCAAATTTGTTCATCGAATGATGTTTGTCGATCCGATCTGAATTTAACTTGTCAACCAAGTTGTGATTTCACTTATCGATGTTCCGATCGTAAGTCATTTCGTATTTTCATCGAAATTCTAATCGTTCGTTGCAGTACCAGCGATAGGTGTTGGTCAAACAGTCGTCGGATCGTGTAATGCGACTGTTATCACAAGTCCAATTGGAGTTAGCGGACCATTTCATATTTATGTATCACCTGACGATGGAACTTTGTATGTTGATGACTGGGATCTTTCAACATTTCAAGCTTATCCGCCATTCACACGCACAGGACAAATAATAAAATCGTCCGGTTTACAGTATGCTCTCGGAATATTTGTCGATAATGCAAGTACAATCTACATGGTGGATCGAAATCAAAATAATGGACTTGTATATATACAACGATCAGGAACAACTATTGGAACAATTCCACCTTCTGGATCGTCTCCAAGTTCCTGTCTTACGACGGGAATCTACAGTGCATATGACATCGCCGTTGATCGATCTGGTAATGCTTACATATCATTGTTTTCTTGTTATGCTGTTATTAAATGGCCAGTGAATGCAACTAGTGGAGTCGTCGTTGCGGGACAGTTAGGAAACTGGGGCTCAACTAATACTCAATTAGGTTTGGCTGGTGCTATTTTTTTAGATGAAGATAGAAATGCACTCTATGTTAGTGACTTTAATAATAACCGCATACAACGATTTACGATTGGCGGTAATGGAAGTGCTATTACATTAGCTGGTAACGGCACTAGTGGAAAAGCTTTAAATCAATTAAATGCTCCTGGAGGTACGTGGGTGACTCGTGATGGGCAGACACTTTATGTTGCTGACTATTATAACAATCGAGTTATGAAATGGACAATTGGTGCGAGTCAAGGATCAGTTGTCGCAGGTGATGTTAACGGTACATCCGGTAATACAAGTCAACGTTTATACTATCCGAATGATGTTAGTCTGGACCCGACGGAAACATATTTGTACGTCTCGGACTATGGAAATCATCGAGTTCAACGATTTCGTCTAAAATAGTTATTCTTGTGTTGTATTGTGTGTATCTATTGTTTTCTAATATAAAAATGCACTCAATTTCACACTGACGGGTCAATCCTAAGGTGTTGATATAATTGACACCTAGTCAACGTAATAGAAGTATACGATGACATTTTTCTAAGTTGAAATTATTATTTGATTTGTATTGGTATCATGATGCAAAGTTCATATCAAGAAAACGCTTCTATTGTGCTGTTGAATGTAACAAACGGGTATCGACAGTAACATAAAACAATGTCGTCTCTGGAACGTTATTGTACTAGCATTAGGGCCAACTGTTGAATCACCATCAACACCCTCAAGCTTTTGGATAGTTGCCCATATCAGAATACACACTGGCGATATTGTTGTAACAGCTGGCTAAATCAGGATGATTAGAAGGGAGTCATTGTTGTTGAATTACAAGTGCTTTTTCATAAAATGCAACAGCTTTTGAATATTCGCCCATTTGGTAATACACTTTGGCGATATTCTTGTAAGACGTGGCTAAATCAGGATGATTAGAAGGAAGTGATTGTTGTCGAATTGCAAATGCTTTTTTATGAGATGCAAGAGCTTTTGAATATTCGCCCATTCTGTTGTACACAATGGCGGTATTGTTGTGTGAAGTAGCTAAATCAGGATGATTGGAAGGGAGTGATTGTTGTCGAATTGCAAGTGCTTTTTCATAAAATACAAGAGCTTTTGGATAGTTGCCCGTGTGAAAATACGCACTGCCGATATTGTTATAAGACATGGCTAAATCAGAATGATTGGGCGGAAGTGATTGTTGTCGAATTGCAAGTGCTTTTTCATGAAATCCAAGAGCTTTTGAATATTCGCCCATTCTGTTGTGCACAATGGCGGTATTGTTGTAACAGTTGGCTAAAGCAGGATGATTGGAAGGGAGTGATTGTTGTCGAATTGCAAGTGCTTTTTCATGAGACGCAAGAGCTTTTGGATAGTTGCCCGTGTGAAAATACGCACTGCCAATATTGTTATAAGACATGGCTAAATCAGAATGATTGGGCGGAAGTGATTGTTGTTGAATTGCAAATGCTTTTTCATAAAATACAAGAGCTTTTGAATATTCGCCCATTTGGTAATACACATTGGCGGTATTGTTGTGTGAAGTAGCTAAATCAGGATGATTAGAAGGAAGTGATTGTTGTCGAATTGCAAGTGCTTTTTCATGAAATCCAAGAGCTTTTGAATATTCGCCCATTTGGTAATACACATTGGCGGTATTGTTGTGTGAAGTAGCTAAATCAGGATGATTAGAAGGAAGTGATTGTTGTCGAATTGCAAGTGCTTTTTCATGAGACGCAAGAGCTTTTGAATATTCGCCCATATCAGAATACACACTGGCGATATTGTTGTGTGAAGTAGCTAAATCAGGATGATTGGAAGGGAGTGATTGTTGTCGAATTGCAAGTGCTTTTTCATGAGACGCAAGAGCTTTTGAATATTCGCCCATTTGGTAATACACATTGGCGATATTGTTGTAACAGCTGGCTAAATCAGGATGATTGGAAGGGAGTGATTGTTGTCGAATTGCAAGTGCTTTTTCATGAGACGCAAAAGCTTTTGAATATTCGCCCATATCAGAATACACACTGGCGATATTGTTGTGTAAATTAGCTAAATTAGGATGATTGGAAGGGAGTGATTGTTGTTGTATTGTAAGTGCTTTTTCGTAATATATTCTAGCGGTAGTGAACTGTCCTAATTGTCGATAACTCGTTCCAATGAAAGTATAGAGACACACGTTTTTATCTTCAGTTATATCGCCCGGTATTAATGATACATTAATGATGTCTTGTACCTTTTCTGGTTCACATATGTTAAGTAGCATGGCAATTAATTTTTCCCATCCAGTGTATGATGAAGGAAGATCGTGTAAAATATGATCCCGTAGTGTGCATAAGTCTGGATCAGTTTGATTTGTCAGTTGTAATTTTACTTCGTATTGTCGAGCACGTCCAGTCGTTGATTTTATGTCAATTATTCGAAAAACAGCATGCATAACAAAAAGCATTTCGTCTTCTTCTGGATGCTGGCTAATATCCTTGATTGAAGCAAAAGCAGCAGAAGAGTTTGTAGGATGAACAGTGATAACGAATGAGATACCAACTAAGTTTGAGTCGTTTGGATCATTCGCTCCAAACATCGATGAAACGTTTGGGTTTGTACTGGTGGATAAGAAGTTATTAAACGCAATTAGGCCTCCTTTAGTTTGTCTGATTTTCTCTAGCACGTCTATTGTAACCACTTGTCCACGATAAACCTTGAATTCATCAACTGCGTTTCGACTAGGATATTGATCTTTATTGCGTTGTTCGATTTCTCGATAAAGTTGAGCGATATAACAGCCCATTTTTATAATTGTATCCGTATCCACAATTCGCAATCCATTATTCATTGTGGCGTATAAAAATCGTTCAGATGTATACCATTTGATTGCAGACTGTGTATGGTAATTTGCTGCAAATCGGTCAATGTTTTTCAATTCAATATCGTTGTTACTCGATTGTTCACGACAGTAATCAATAAATTCTTTGAAATGTTGTTCCTTAAATTCAATTTCCAATATTATTTCGCAAAATATTTGTGAATACATGAACATAGGATCCAATTGATCGGGTTTTCTTTTTAACAAATCGTTACTGGTATTCAATAAATTAAACGACAAGGTATTTTGTTCACATTTCTTTGGCAGCTCTCTAATAACATCACAGACGATTGAAATATCTGTATAAACACCCCTGATTTTCGAATATGTTTTTGTCCAAAAATAATTTTTGTTTTGATTTATTTGAATGATGAAAATATATTTAAGTTGATCGAAATTATGAATGAATGGAACAACTTCTTCAGATATTTCTCCTGAAATAATCAGACAAATATCGTCATTTTGAATATTTGTTAGAAAATCGACAGATTCATCGCGATTCGTATAAATTTTGAACTTATTCGCAATTTGTGATAATTGTTTGATGGTATCATGATAATATGGAGTAGAATTATCGATGTTTTCATCCAACCAAATCAAAAACAAATTTGTAACAATTTTACTATGGAGTCGACCGCTCTCCATCGAAACTTCGTCGACTTGTTTAACGATACTGACAGTTTTCGACATTCGATTTTTTCAAGTGAAAATTCAATCTATGCTCGTTGTGCCGCTGAAAGAAAAAAAAACACTCAACTTTTACCCAAGCGCGAATTCTTTAAATAAACAACGACGAATGTTTTCACTACGAAAAAAAAATTCATTTTTATTAAAAAAAGAAAGCAATGATGTACACGCACGCACGCACAAAATAAAAAGCAACACGAAAGAAAAAAAAAACTGTTATTATTCAGATCTTGTTGTAGTCGCTAAGCGTTAAAAGATTTATACTGAAATGGCATTCATCGATGTTGCTACTTCTTGTTGTCGACGAACCAAATTCTAAAAAAAAAGGAAATTCATTACAAGTCAATGATAAGAAAACTAATTAGACAAACTTCTTTAATTGCTGTTAATTGCTTGAGAATATGTTCTTGTCGTGATGGAGGCACATGATAAGGCGCTGGTTGAGCCATCGTATTCTGTCGATGATGATGTTCATCATACGTAATCGTCTAAAACAAAATCATATTCAGGATAGATATTCGAAAGTAAATTTACTCCTGCTCGTGGTCGACGTCCTGATGCTTCTCTCGATGCAGGTACAGGTGAAAAAGCTTTCGCCGGATCAAGTATCTCATCAGTTCGTATATACGGTGTAAAATGTTCATATTTATCCAACGATGAAATATTAAATTCTGCAGCATCATTTCGTTTCGTTATAATAAATGTATCTTGTTTGGGTTTGTCAACGTTAAATAAACTAATAATTGTATCTTCTTTCGGTGGATGACTCTTCATTGAAGATGGTTTCTTCTCTCGATGAATCTCGCTATCACTACTAAACCAACGATTATCCGTAGTTCGTTGTTTCGGTGATTCTTCGACAATAGTCGTTGCATGTGTTGTTGCTGTTGGACGAACACCTGGCGGATATTTACGTGAATTCGGTACATATTGTCGATGTTTTTGATTTTGATAGTTCCATAATGGCCGATGAAGAATATCGATTGGACCTGTTGTATTACTTCGTTGTGATGTCATACTATCGTCATGAGATGTTGGAGGAATTTGAATTTTCTGCCGTTGACGTTGTTGATCTTCGTGCGAACGAATACGAACGATTTTTTTAACGGGTTTTGTATGACGAAGTAGATGATTAGGAATTTGTGGCGGTAGATCAGATTCTTCGCGTGTAAATGTGAATAATTGCTTATGTTGAGGTATTCGAAGATCAGTTTGAACACTTGTGTCACTGAAATACAATCGATTCGAACTGGACTCGAACACGCAATGTCTACTACCTTCGAAATGTCGAATCAATCGTGTTCACAGCTTCATCTCGTCGTGTTTCACTCAATTGCAATGGTTCGATTTTAGTGCTCGTTATTGTTGTTGTAGGTTTTTTCGGAGATGGCTCTTGAGGAGGTTTTTGCACAGTGATTGATGCAGTTGGTTTGACATCTATGTCGAAATATCGAATATCGATCGAACAAAATATTTTGAGATCTTACTCGCTGGTAAAGTCTTTGCCAACAGATCAGTTTGATGTCCGTTACGTTTTAATTTTTCGATTAATTGTATTTTTTTCTCATATTTAGCTAATTCAGTAGCTTCGAGAATTTTATCATAGGTTTGTTGAACAACTGAATCATGTCGACTTGATCGTTGTGCATCTTGACTCGTTGTGTTCATCGTCGTTGTCGTCGTTGGTGCTGGTGTTTCTTGTTGATGTCGTTGGGCTGCTTCTTGAATCAATGGTTGAATATTTTCTTGAAGAAAATCTTGTCGACGTTCGGTTTCTTGTTGTGTCGAACGTTGACGTTTATTTTCTTCGATTTGTTTTTGTAAATCGTCTAACCATTGACGACGTTCGCGTTCTTTAGCTGTTCGAACATCGTCTTCGAACCGAACATCACCAAATAAAAGATTCGTTCGCATAGCAGCAGGAACACGTGTTTGATCATTGAGAACGATACCGGTCGAGTCTTTCGATTGGAGTTCATTGGTATTCGGAGCTCCAGCACCTGGTCGACCGAATGGATTCCAAACTGGAGCTTTTTCGACTAAACAAAAAAAATGAAGATTAACACGAGAGAGAGATAGAGTTTTGTACCATTTTCTTGTTTCCATTGTTGTTGTTTTTTCTCCATGAGACGTGTTTTACCAAATTGATTTTGTGGATTATCAGTTGATGGAAGTGGTGGTTTATTATCAGAAACAACGGCTATAGACGAAAAAATATTGCGTAGAAATAGAAAGTAATGATTTACAATTCGAACCTTGATGTACAGGAGATAGTTGATGTTTAAGTTGATCGTATTCAACTTCGAGTTTCATTCGATCCATTTCAGCTGGAGAATAGACAGACATGTTTATTTCAAAAGTAAATGTAAAATCAAATACCTTTTTCTCTTAGCCATTTTTGACGTTTTTTATCTGCCATCAAGCCTAATGCTTCTTGCCGAGGTGAAATAGGTGCTAAAGGTTGTTGTTGTGCATTATTATTCTGTATTACAGATACTGGATTAATAACTTGTTGTGCTGGCGGTGGTGGTGGTGGTGGAAGAGGCGGTTTTGGAGCAGGAGTAACGATATTTGAGGGTATATTCATTGACGTTTCTTTGACAGCTTGTACTAACTCATCGATTTCCTCCATTGTCAAAAAAACGCCATTCGTAGGTGGTGATGGTTCACTAAATGTAACTTTATTTGCTTTTTTTAATGCTGGTTTATTAATAGGTTTTTGACTAGAAACCGGCTTCGATTTTGGTTGATTTGGAAGACGTGAAGCATTTATCGGTTGTTTTGATTTTGATTTCGTTGGTGATTCATCAGCTACATTCAAAGTATCGAAATAAATTTGAGGTTTCCCATTGACCATTTGTGTTCGAAAGAGAGTTTTTTCACTCTCAACTGGATTTGATTTCACTGTTGTCATTTATCAGTTTTAAACATACAACACGTACACACGTACTTATACTAAAAAAAGAAATAACACACAAGAATTCCTTTCATTCATTCTGTTGAATTATGAATATGATCGCTTAACAGCAGCCTTCATTGTCATTCACATTCAAATGCATAGACATGCTATTGCCTAGCAACCAACATTCTGGCAATTATAAGTGTCAACGTTAAAAACGACGTTTTTTTTTAAATTGAAAAGTAAATATGACTTCATCGTCAAGTGGCACAAATACGAAATACTCATGTCCTATTGTTGAAAAACGTATCGATAATCGAATGGAATTATGTCCTTCACTGGATTATTCATTTCTTGATGCGCAAAAGCTCGAAGGTACAACATTGTACATACGTACTTCTTTGTTATTTTCTTAACGGGTTTCCTTTTGATTTTCAAGATGTTATTTCTGTCAAACCACGTGCTGTCCCAGGTGCTTCAGACTTGATTAAGCAAGACAATCAATACCATTCCTATGGCATCATTCTAAACCATAATCGTCTATCGGGATCAATGGACAAATTTCCTGATTTTGTTCGATCAATTCTTGTGAATCCACATGCACTTGCTGTTCTTGATTTATCATTTAATTCTTTCACTGAAATTCCATCCGTAAAATTCTTTCTTTCTTTCTTTCTTTTTGATTGACATTAATTATTTCTAGGCTATCATGCAACTTCCTTCGTTGAAATACTTTTATTTTCATAAAAATTCTCTTATTGACGTTAATGAAATTCAAAAACTACGTCCATTAAAACAATTAAAACATTTAACTCTACATGGAAATCCTATTGAAGTGACTGTGCCACAACTTCGATCGTATGTTCTCGCACTTCTACCTCAATTACGAAGTCTCAATTGTACACCGGTTAGCAAAGGTGATCTACGAAACAGTCAAACATGGGGACAATTCAATCGAAATTTATTAATCAAAAACTAACTCTAACAAAATGCGCGCGCGTGCACACACACAAATCACCCCGAAACCCTCAAGATCGAATAAATTGACATTGACAAATAGTCGATGGGACAAACATAACGTTCGATTTTGTTCCGATGATAGTTCGAGAATAATCATAAGGACGATAACCACAATACGGTTGATAGGGCGGTAATATTGGAGGTTGATTTGAATATAAAAATGGTTGTTCACTATCGGATGAAACTTGTTCATAAATGCCTTCATTCATCGGAATGTTTTCAATAGGTTTACACTGTCGTTGAATTTCATGATTTAAATGTTCACGTAATTTTCGTCGGCAAATTGTTAAAATAATTAAAAAAATCGAAAAAAATAAAATAAATATTAAGAAGAAAAATATGACAATAATCAATGTTTGATTATATTCATTGAAATTCATTGTTGTTGTTGTTATAATTTCTTGATGATGAAGTTTTATTGTTGAATTTCGTTGTCGTTTTAAATAGATTAAATCATTCTCTTGTATCATTAACCAATCATGTTGAAAATAAATCTGTTCCGACGATAGAATAAGAACTTCTAAATTTTTCAAACATTCAAATAAATCCATCGAAAGATTTGTTAAATGAGTATTCGAACTCAAATTGAGTTCATACAGATTCGTAGCTCCACAGAATGTTTCATTGGTAAGAATTCGAAGATGATTGCTTGCAAGATTTATCTTTCGTAGGAAATTTTTACCGATAAAAATCGATGATTTCACTTGTTCAATCGAATTCTCTTCATAATTAAGTTCGGTCAATGTTTCTGGAAGAGTTAAATGCATCGATGAAAGATTCATTCGTTGACATGAAACAATATGTCGTGTCCAATAGATATCATGTGAACAAATACAATTCACTGGACATATTAAATGGCAATCACATGCTTCGAAATCACAACACGTACAATCCGATGGACAATATCGAGAATATCGACAAAGATAATCATCAGTTAATGAACAAGAAATCGAAGCACGATCAGTAAGAATGATCTGAGCTGATCGTCGAACAGCTGTAAACCAACAATCGCACAGGAGTGGATTGTTCGAAAGGGATAATTGAAGTGTTTGATTTCGTCGAAGAAGAAATTCATTAAACACTTCTAATGATCGAATTTGATTCGACGAGAGATCAAGTGTTTGCAAATGTTTATTTAACCAGTGCTTATCAATAATTGTCAAATGATTCTTTGACAAATTAAGATAATGAAGTTGCTGCATGGGAAGACGGTTCGCATTGATTTGTTTGAGTTGATTATTTGCCAATGATAAATGAGTTAATTTTCTCAATGATTTCAGTGCGAATAGAATCGATGGTTTTAGTGATAGATGACAATCGGTTAGATCGAGTTCGATAAGATTTTTCGGTAGATCAGTGAGTTGAATTTGATGATTATGTCGAAGACTCAGCCGACGTAATTGTTCGTGAGAATTTTTCGGACCAAAATCGAATTCGATTAAATTCGGATTTCGATCGAGTCGAATGACTTTTAAATAAACCGATAACGGAAATGAAAGTGTAAATTTTCCAAGATTATTATCACTTAAATCTAATTCATTCACTGACACGGGTAATGTCAATGGTATTTGTTGTGTTGAATTCAATTGACAAAAATTAATCTGAATTTTTTTCATTGGAACATTTGTTAATGTCGGATAGTGATGAATAGTTAATGAATGTATTGAACAAATTTGTTTTTTATATTGATTGAATTCATATTCAATATTGATTGTACATTGTCGTTGAATTTGTTTATTTTCATTACAATTCCATTCGACTACTGAATGACTAAGATTAATTAACAGAAATATGATGAAGAAAAACATTATCATCTAGAAGAGAAACAGTAGGAGTCGTCTTTTCAAGCTATTGAATTCTCGTCTATCTTATGTAATATAAGAAATAACTTTGACTCGACTCGGCACGGTGGTAATACTCTCTCACGAGGAGCAACGACCTTAATGAATATTCTAATTAAATCAAAAAAGAAAACGAATTCAAATGTTCGACATACAGCGAGAGAAAAAAAAAACTTATTTCTTGTATGTCTTCTATTGTCCGTCAGTTATTATTCTTAACTCAATTTTCTATGTGTCATGCATGAAGCATGACCATATACATATATGTTTATTAATGATTAATCTCTCGAGACTGTACGTATGTTTCTCGACGATTCCACTCGAAATTATTTAATAAATCTACCTGTTTTTCGTCTCTCGATCTCGAACTATGTTCAACGTCAATTGCAAGTTAATTGTAGAATTGACTATTGCTTCTGTCATATTCATCTTCCAACTGTATCGTAATCGAATGACTGACTGACTGGCTGACATCGTTCTTTCTCGTTCTCTCATATATCACAAATATGCATATATGACAGACTGGAATAGCGTGCGATGAGATCATTAAAATAGTTCAATTGGGTTTTCTCTTTTTTGCATGTTTAATACCGTTCGCGATTAATCGAAAAACGTTTTCTTCTTTTTTTTTGAACATAGAGAAGAGACTTTTTATTTATAATATATAGCATACAGAAGAGAGAGAGAGAGTGGTTTGATGTGCAGCAAAAAAAAAAAGTAAACATAAAAGATTTGTCAAAAAAAATGAAGGAATGTGCATTTGTGTGTACGAGAGAGAAAGAGAAAAGACGAGAAGATTTCCTGACTAGTCATATCTCCTCGTCTTTTTTGAGATTATTCAAACACTCATCATTTTACAATAAAAAAAAAAGACCGTTCAATATTTTATTTTTGATCATCATCAACATCTTGAACTTCATTACGTCCATTGTCACCTTCGCCGGGCATGTCCGTTGTCCATAATGTTAAATTGTCACGGAGAAGTTGCATGATTAATGTCGAATCTTTGTACGTATCTTCGTTTAATGTATCCAATTCGGCAATAGCATCATCGAAAGCTTGTTTAGCTAATCGACACGCACGTTCGGGTGTATTGAGAATTTCGTAGTAGAAAACCGAAAAATTCAAAGCTAAACCAAGACGAATTGGATGCGTTGGCGGCAATTCATTTTGTGCAATGTCATTGGCTTTTGTATAGGCAACAAGTGAATTTTCAGCTGCTTCTTTTCGATCTTCTTGTGTAGCAAATTCGGCTTTGTATCGATGATAATCACCTTTCATTTTCAAATAGAAAACTTTACTTTCGCCTGTTGTTGCATTTGGAAAAAGATTTTTATCAAGTAGATCAAGAATATCTTGACAAATATCACGTAATTCTTTTTCGACCTAGATTTATCAGAGAAGAAATTTGTTGTTGTTTTATTTTTTTTTATCTCAATTCGAACCTGAGAACGATATTTTTTAATTAATCCTAATTTACTATTTTCCGATTTGTTTTCTTCTTTACTTTCGATGTTGGTTATAATTCGCCACGAAGCTCGACGTGAACCAATTAAATTTTTATATGCAACTGAAAGTAAATTTCGTTCTTCGACAGTTAATTCTTGATCGGTTTTCGCAACTTTCTTCATTGAATCAACCATTTCTTCATAACGTTCAGCTTGTTCAGCTAATTTAGCTTGATAGACATCATCATCCCGTGAGGCTGGCATTCTTTTTTCGTATGATTTGTATTCTGAACTTTAGTCGAACTAGACGAGTGACTTCGATGATAATGAATAAATAAAGAATAATAGAAAGAACGGTCGTCGTCGCCGTCGTCGACGAACGACCATATTGTTTCGTTGAACAATTCACTCATAGTGAATAACATACTGAAGAAGAATAATAGTAGAAGAAAAAAAAAGAATCCATTCAATGACATCTATAGATGTCAATCGAGAAGAAGTTTTATTTCCGAACTGAATAAATGAACAATACAATAATACACTAAGAGAACGAAACGAAAGACGAGATGAAGGAATGTTTTAAAGTTTTTTTTTTGCGAAATTGAAGTTTAGTTATTAGTAGACTAATTGTTGAGCCATAGGATTGTAGTTTTGAAACATTGGTCGCATAGGTTGACCAGGTGTCATCATTTGCATAGGCATACCACTTGGAATCATTCGATTTTGCTGCATCATTGGTGGATGATAGGCACCGAATGGCATGCCCGGTCGTTGGTACATGTAGTTCTGAGGAACATAGGATGGATACATCATTTGAGTTTGTTGAGGCATCATCATGGGTGGTGCAGCTGCCGGTACTGCTGGTGCTGGTGCTGGTGGTTGAAGATATTCGAAACTTGAGACGGATGAATAGCCTGGATTGTGTTCGTGGAAAGCAGCAGGTTGTACGGCAGAACCAGCGATTGATTGAGCACGATAGGGATTGGGTGAGCCTGGTTGACTGTAACCACATTGAATGGGTCGATCGACTTTGATAACTCTGTTGTTTTGTCGAGAGAAAATGTAAATGAAGAAAACAAAAATCGATTTATTGTTTACCGTGTTCGGACAATTGGTGGCGGTGCTTCTTCGTGCATTTCCTTTTGAACAATACGTGGCGGTGGCGTACGTGGCTGTTCAATAACACGTTCGACTATTTCTTGAGCTTGTGGGCGAATAATGACCTTTGAAGTCAAGATATTTTTATCAGTTTGAGATCGAACTACGCAAAAAACTTACGCGTTCTACGATCGGTGCTTCTGGCGTGGGCGCACGTTCAACAAC
>Ga0209922_102535_pt1 | contig 15599 bp, 18 predicted proteins | sample ThiBiot_500_biof_FD_183946 | JGI IMG/M metagenome (GOLD analysis project Ga0209922, IMG submission 183946) | Wastewater bioreactor microbial communities from Cape Town, South Africa - Thiocy_expt_500_biof (SPAdes) | ecosystem: Engineered > Bioreactor > Thiocyanate-remediating > Anaerobic-Aerobic ...
CATCAATTATTTGCATAGATCTTTTACAGATATCGTTAGTATTAATGAACATTGTGTAAAAACAGATGTTTTATATTTATGTTGTTTGACAAAAAAAAAGAGTTTTCTAAAAGATCAAAATTCACCCTCAGAATAATGAATATTGGTGAATATTCTTTCGTCTAAATTAGGATCTATCTTTTGAAGACTGTTTTCTAATGTAATCAAATCGATTTCTGTTTATTGTTGTTAAAACAAACATGATTAAAATAGCAGACGATCGATCTGAAACAAAGACATTTCAATGTAATTCAAACGTTTTCTGGACGTTTTCTCATATTCAGTAGATCATTTGTCATTTATTTCCGAGAAAGTCTACTCTCTTTTTCCGTACTAATAAATTCGCATTTACACAAATAAAAATCTATAAAAATCAAATAAGATTTTTACAATTTTATTGCATTTTGCCTTTGTAGTTTGTCATTTGAAACAGCACTTATCATGCATTCAGCATTACCAATTCTTATTTTTGCTTTTATTCTTGTCATACAAGTAATTAACATTAATTCAACTAGTTGAAATTTGTTGTTTTGTTTTCGTATTTTAGCAAACAATTTATGTTCAATCTTTAGTTTCACCAATTGTTAGTCCGGACAACGAAGCAAATCGTCCGAATCTGGCACGACGTCTACGTGCGCCATTGATGGGTCGTTCATTATTATCAGTATCTGATGATGAATCGAGCAGTGAAAGTTTCGATGATACTGACGAATTAATTCTTCTTGGCAAACGACGAGCAAGTGTGCCTTTATTTGGTCGACGATCTTTATTCAACAAACGAAGAGGACCACTTTTTGGATAAACGAAAAAGAAAATGAATTCACATCCGTATATTTCATTTATCAATAATAAAGTTAATCATATATGAATGTTTGTCGTTTCGAGTTAATATTTAATAAAAACTAAACATTTTTCTTTGATATATTGACGAACTGGTTTATTCGAATAGATGAGAAGAATAACATTACATAGAAGACTGAAATATAATAAAAATTGACAAGATAATAAAACACCGTTTGATAATCGATTATCACCAGAAAAAAACACTTGTCCAAAAAAGATTGGCAACCAACCGATAACAAATAAAAGAAATTTTAATAACATAATTTTTGATACATACGCATCTCGTCGACGTGAGACATTCGTATTACTTTTATTATTATTTAAAACTTCAATACGTCTACTAATTTGACGAATATATAATAGAATAGATGTGTTACATCCACAAACAATACTACTTGGTAAGATAATAACTGTGATTAATGTATAGATCTGAATCCAAAGTGGATTTTCATTCAAAATACATTGAGAATCATCACGAATTCCATGAGGAATGGTTAAAACAATGCCAATAATCCAACATATGATCACTGTTATAATTAACTCATGATTCGAACGTAATATGCGTTTGCTAAAATATCGAATAGCAAGTAAACGATGAAATGATTCTATACTATATGCATACATAATCTCAGTTGCACTTGCAATAATAATAAATCTAGTAAAATTACAAGATATCATTTCTTGATTCAATTGTTGAAAAATTGTGAATAATAATTGAATTGTAGCGAAAAAAGCAGTTGCTAATGACACATTTAAACTTAACCAATTCATTCGATTTGCACGAAAAGTTTTATGAATTAAAATAAGTAAATTATAAACACTAGTAAGAAAACAGATTGTTATAAGAAGACAAATTTGAATGTAAATAGGGAATGACCAATTAGAAGATGTAGAACTTGAGTTGCTCATTGTGAGATCAGATATTAAGATAAACAACGAACTGAAAACTACATCAGAGTAAAATACTTTTAATTTCAAAAAGTGGTTTTTTTTATTCTCACACGTCACATTAATGTCACTTTAATCTGCCTTACGAACTATTTCCTAGAGCATCAATATTTATTATTAAATTATTATCTTATAAGAAAATATTTTCACAGGAACAAAGTACAGTCTACACACTTTCGTTACTAGAAACATGTGCATCCTCATCGTAATCTCCGATGAGATGTGTCCGTGAAAATGTTCCATACTGTTGTCGTTCATCGTTGATAGCATTTATCGCTTGATTTATATCTTCATTTGTACCTTGAAGAAGTTGTTCTTTTTCAAGTCGTTTTCGTTCATCTTCATCACGTCTTTGATAAGTAAATCGAGTGAATAGTACTAATACAACTGATATTATCATTACGATTAAGACAAGAAAATCAACGAGTGTTTCTCGACCAGGTGCAATAAAGAGAAAAATAAGTGTAGAAACATTAATCCATTGAACAAGAATCGATGCAGATAAAGATTCATGAAGTGGATAAGTAATTTCGGCAAGTGCTTCGTAGATCAGAGGTGCTGCAGCTCCGGAAAATAAACCAGCCAATGTTATTGCTAATGCCATTGTTGCTTCTGATGAGTGGAGAATAAATTTATCATAGAAAATACTTGGCACATACAGTTCGAACCAAGTGATCGATATTGTACATGCAACCAATGCAAATATAACGAGCATTTTAACTGAATGTTGAAAATAACGTAAATCACCGAGTGCACCAAATGCGGCGCCACCAAAAATTCCAGCGATTGTAGAAATAAATCCACACAAACCTTAAACAATATGAAAATACGTACGCACGTATGTATATAAGTTTCATTAAACATTTTTTGTTCTCCTCTTACCAGCAAATGTTTCACTATAACCAAGTCGCTGAAAAAGAAAATCATAAAGACCTGTCCAAGCACCAAACATGCCATAGATCAAACCGCCTGCTGTTGATAACAATACAAATGCTGGATTTGTAAAACAAGTCTTAATATCTCGTAGAAATGTTCGTCGACTATGTTCACGTTCTGTGCCGATGGCATTTGTTGACAGTAACTCTGCAGCTGCTGATGGTGGAGAGGGTGGCCGAGCTGGAAACGAAATCAGAGTAAATACACAAGCTGCAAATGCAAGACCAAAATGAAGATATAGCAGACGAGGCACATGATCTGGTTCATCGACAAGATAAGGACTTATTAGAAAACCTATTGCTGATCCAAAGTTATTCGATAGTACAGCTATTGTTGTTGCACGTGTTCGTTCGTGTGGAGCAAACCAAACACTTGATATTTGAGAAACAGGTGCCATAACTAATGGACCGCAAGCAGCATTTAAAATTTGACCAACATGAATGAATGGTAGTGCAATTGTATCGAAATTCGGTGATGTTCTTTGGAAAATAATCGATGGAAGAATACGAATAAGTGCAGCTATGAAATCGGTAATCGCAAGTATAAGAACACCATATCGTAGACCATCTGCCGTATTCAATAACAAAGATGTTAAAGGTAAACATGGTATAAATATAATAGGTCCCCAATTGAGAAGCAAATCAATTGTAGAATCATTTATACTGTAATAGGCTTCGGCATGTCGTTCTATGGGTGAGAATGTTAACCACATCATACATTGATTGAAAGAAAGAAATGAGAAAACGAATAGAACATAAAATCGACGAGGGTAAACAAGATAAACAGGTGTCTCAACTACTGGAGTTTCAGGAACCGCAACTTCATTAACTTCAGATGTCATTTTATAAATTTGAAAATAGTAAATTTCGACAAAAGACTTCTATCATATACTGGCCTCGCCCCTCTATTGCACTTTTCTCGTCAACAAAATGACTATCACATAAAATCAAAAGTGAACCAAACAAATATGAAAACTTGATAAGATTACAGTGAAAGCCCATGAAGATAACTCGAATATTTCATTTATCTAAGTTTGAGAAGAAGAAAAGAAAAATTATTTCTCTGTTGTCTTTACAAAAGATGATTGTAAAGTCAAGCTGTTACATTTATTTTTTTATATTTGAAAAAGAAAATGTCGTGTTTCAATGTGATACCGACGTAAAACAACGAATATGTATTACATAGACATTTTTACAACAACTGTATAACAATAAAAGCAGACAAAACAAAAAAAAAGAACACTTTGAATACTGATAAAGATCATAGAAAATGACTGACAACATTCGAATTATTAAAAACATCAAATAGAAATATTCCTTAAAAAAGAAAAAGAACTTATTTCGACGAAATCATGATTAAAGTTCGCCGAATTGAGCAGAACATAATTTACATCGCCAATCACCTTCAGGTGCTTTTGTTAATGGCGGAACACAACAATACATATGATAGCCACTAAAGAAAATCAATGAGAAAATGAAAAGAAATATAATTCGATTTACCGATCACAGTCATCGCAAAATAAAAGTTCAGAATCATTTTCCGAACTACCACATTCAGTACAAGTTTTACATTCCATACATTGCCATGCATAAGTTTTGACTTGGCGAACCATACTAGGCGTAAATTTAAGGCACGTTGGATGAGCAGAACCACCACAATCCTAAATAGACAAATAGAATCAATCAAATAAAAATACGAAGAGAATACTTTGCACGTAATCATTTTTTCTGCTAATTTAGTTGTTTTATTTTCTTGTTCATCTCCACCACAAAAGTCACATTGTAAACCAATATTAATTTCACTAGGTGGTTCAATTGTAGAATTAGTTGGTTTCGATGGAAATGATTGCTGTTGTTGTTGTTGTTGAGGATGCATTTGTTGTTGTGAATATTGTTGTTGATGATGTATTTGCTGTTGATACATCATCGGATATTGCTGTTGAGGATAATACGACATATTACCACTATTAGATCCTGAACCTGGATAAGCAGCATGAGTCATGGACATCGATTGATGAGGTTGTGTTGGATATGAAGATGGTGGCTGTTGATAATGATGACTCATTGAATACGAGTGCATAGGCATACTTGGAGGAGGCGCATATCCACCTACACAACAATCAATAGTTAAAACTTTCGTAAAGATGTGTTTAAAATCTTATCTTACTTGGATTATTGTGTGAATGAGGATTTCCAGTGTTTGATTGACTAAGATACATTGAATACTGTTGTTGCTGTTGTTGTTGTTGTTGTTGATGATGATGTTGAGAATCCATCGATGTATTCATATATTTTTGTTTCATATATGTTGCTGATTGATTTGTAGATGAAGCTGATGATGAGACACCACTATCGGCAGTTGAAGGTGTAGACGGTGATGGTCGATAATCAGTATTGTTTTCTTTATGTTTAGCAAGATGATATTGAAGACCTGGTTTAGTTTTATATCGTGCAGGACAAAATTCACAAACATAAGGCAACTCAGCAAGTGTATACTGTTGACGACGATTACTAGCTGGAGGTGTGTTACTATTTGATCCATTACCACCAATACCTGAAATCATGAACGTAAGAAGAGTATTTTAAAAAAAATAGAACGAATCTACTATTGATAATTACCGTTCTTTCTTGTTCCACTATGAGATATTCGTTTAGCTAAACCACCTCGTTTACCACGTGTTCCTGAAGAAGAAACAGGCGATGGTGGACCGCCAGGTGTTCCTGGTCCAGTACTACCATAATCATCGTAATCTAAATCATTGGGATCATCATCACCATCGAGAAGATAAGTACTCGAATGAAGATGATGATGATTATGTGTTGTATTATGCTGTGGCCAATGAGGTTGTTGAGGTTGAACAAGACCAGTCAAGGGTGGCGGCAGTGGTGCTGCTGCTGTTGCTGATGATTGAGATGAATCATCACTGGATCCACCTGTAAATCGACCATTTGTTGCAGCAGGATTTTCAATTGTTGATATGGTGTGAAGATCTGCATCTGACATTCCTAAATAAATCGCAAAAAAAACAAGAATATGTCTAGAATTGTTTTTATTCTATTTAATTGATAGACGTACCAAGACTTCCAGCTCTTAAAATGACTCGAGGATCATCATTAGCTGAATTTGCTGTTGAACCATTCACAACATCCGTTTTTAATGGTGATGAAATCGATTGTTGATCGATCGTTCCATTTGTATTGACTAGTGCTTGAGATTGAACTGTTGTCACTGTTGTTATTGTTGATGAACGTGGTCGTCGTTTAAACCATGATTTTCGTGCGTACAAAGCTACTTGATCCGAACGAGTTGATATCATACGTTGAGTAGGTTGTCTCCATAGAAAATGTTGCGTTGGTGTTTGAATAATATGAGTTTGAGAATCGACAAACGGTAATCGCAATCGAAGACGTCGTTCACGTAAAAGACGAGCATTAAATTTATTTACACTCGACACCGCATCTGAATAGGAACCTTCGGAACCAAAAGCTCGTACAACACGTGATGGCACCAGATCAATCATTCTCTTTTCAAGAAAAATTCTTCACAATCAAACTAAATCTATAGACAGTTCATCTGAAAAATCCACAAAACGTATATCACTTAAAAATTAGCTTTTACTATTCTACTCTGCTCATCATTAGTCTCACATGTTGTCATTCGATTCGATTATGTATGCATGTGCTGGTTAGTTATCACGAAGGAACCAATAAAAAATGTGAACCTCTATCGAAGATGCCATCGTGTATAGAGAGCGCTTGCTTGCATGCTCAATTCCTTCACATCTTATTTGTCGATGAAATGAACGAATATGAAAAAAGAGAGGCTTTTCTCTTCTTCTACTTCTACTTGTTTAACCCTTTGTTTCTCTCTTTTCTTTTCCATCTACGAATAAACTTATATACGCAGATATACATTTTTCTAATCTAATCTAATCTAATCACAACAATGGTGACCTACAGTATTAAACAATTAATGGGTCTTTGCTCAGATTATGCACTCGATGCAGAAGTTCAAAAGATTCTGTTTTCATTAGATCTTTGGATTCCAAAAGCTGCTCGAGTATGTCCTCCGTCATTTGTAAATCTTCATAAATTTCAATCGATTTCTCTCCTCATTTAGGAAATACAAATTGATAATGTAGCTCAACAACGACATGTCTCAGGTGGTTTCTCAGGATTGAATCGTGCTAGGTTAGTTTATCTTGTCGTCACAAAAATTCAACTAAAATTTCGTTGATTTCAATCTAGATCTCCAAATAGAACTGATGTTTCAACAAGTAATACCAATGTGAACAATAGATTACGTCGTACATTAGCATCACGATCTATGTCCGCTGAAGTATTTCATAGTTCAACTGATACAGGATATCATTCATCAATATGGAGAAATGAGTAGGACAATTTGATGAGACTTTTGTATCTTATTTTTTATATGATTAGTTCACGTGATTCGAATAAAACAAATAATTCAACATTGCCAAAGAAATCTGAAGAACAATTACAAGTTAAATTAATGACGATCAGTGAAAGTGGAGAAAATGAAGATAAAACTGCTGAACAATCAACAATCAGTCAGTTGAATAAAGATCTTACTTTAACAACAACAACATTAGATTGGACATCGAACGAGTAACGGAAAATTTCGAAACAATCTTTGTATAGTTTCGTTTTTTTAAATTTTCTTCTAGTAACGATTTATCGGCTGAAACAAATCGAGCAAATATCGATGCACTTTTCGAATTAAGTGTTCGAGCTGATTCAGCTTTAAAAACAGCTCTCTGTGAAAATGTTGTACCATTAGTATCGAGCAATAATAGTGATCGACTTACTCTCCGTAAGAGTGTGAGCGTAATGAATCAAAAACAGAAAGTTGGCAGTGGTCGTTCGCTTGTACGTGCAAAATCGGACATGGTTGGAGCTGATACAAGGTTATTATTTTTATGATTCAATTTAAAAAAGAAATAATATTTCATATTTTAGTCGAAAACGTGCGTTGACACACATAGCTCGTGCGTCTGAACGATATTTCAATGATGATCCAAAGATAATCGCTGAAATCGAAGAACTCGAAGTCGAATATCTATTTAAGTATGTTCATCAATCATTTTATATTTCGATGAATTTCATTGTGAATATTTAGTTACATTCGTCATTTGAAAACATTTCCAAAATATGCAAATATGTCTGAAGATGAAATCTTACGAGAAGTCGAAAGTGATCCACATACATTACGTCAACGAACAAAAGAAATTTTAAAAGGCAAAATGTCAGAGTCCTATGCGGCCTATATTGCTAAATATCCAGTCAAGTAAAACGAAAGAATTTCGTTTGTTTTTGTGATTTAAATTTGTTCTGCTTGCATTCAATAGAAAACAACGTCATCGTGAACATCCAACATCACCAAATAAATATCGTAAATGTTCTCGTCGATGTTTCGATGGACAATTGCGAACATGGCGTCGTAATCTACATCAATTCGATGAAAATCACGATCATAATAAACAAGATTTGGAAGAACTCAACGAACAACCAATAACAATCTCTTAAAATCTAACTCTCATTATTCTTTTTCGCTATTTAATGATCAAGCTGTTCGAATTGTTTAAATGCGCTTTTTCATTTCTAGTCAGATACTATTAAAAAAAAGACCCCAAAAGGCAACAATCTATGATATTTGATGTACAGCTGACATGCTTATGTATTTGTATTTTTCTTTCTTCTTTTGTTATATTTTTCTATATGATGGATATTTTTTCTTATATAATACAAATACAAAGTTTTCTTAGCATTTTATCAGATTCGAGATTTGCAATCGATGAAAAAAAAGAGGATGAGATCACTTTTGTTAATCTTATCGTTCGTTACGATCGAAGAACTACAAATATTATGCAAATCTTAAACGATTTTGTTTTTCAAAGTCTTCTATGAGAAAAGTTTGTTTAAAGAAAACAACAGCATAGAAGAGACAATACATAATTACTTCTCACATTTCTTTTATTAGATTTGTTTTCTCGGCGTATTGTCTTTCTTTTGTTTAAGATCAATTGAGTTTCTTCATGTACGTACGTGTGTGTCTATCTTTTTTCTCTCATTACCGCTGTAGACTGAGAAAAGAACGAAGGATCAGATGTTGTTTCTTACTCTCATTATATGATCCTTAGATAAACTAATCGAACCTTACCTATCGCACATATATACGTGTTCCGCCTCCGGCTCGACAAATGTAGATACATATCTATTGTGCACACACATTGTAAACATCAGTAGTTATACGAGAGACAATATATCAGTTGACCTCATACAAGTGTGTGTCATTTGATCCAAATAGTCATAGTTTTCTTTTTTTTCTTCTGCTGTCTTCTATTGAACAATATCTGACTATGATGGCATGCGTATGTCATCAATAAAAAAATGAGACGATTATTAATAATCACTTATTTCATTGCTCGTGTAAAAGTGACAGTATGAATGTGATGACATTAGTTCAATGGCTACTTATTGTAGTCGCTCAATGGATTTATTTTGTTGATGCAAATTGGATAACAGGTAAATAGAAATGATAATGATGACGATTATCATCATCATATGCATCGATCGTTTCCAATCAATTTAGGCAATCTTTGCTGGTCAATGCCGTGTATGAACGGTGGCTCATGTTTTGGATCAGCTTATACTTATCTTTGTGTTTGTCCTGTTAATTACAGTGGTGCTCTATGTGAAAAACGTCTTGGTATAATCGATTTTAGTTTTCGGTTAAATGTGTTGATGTTCATTTTCTTTAGGTATTTGCCAAGAAAATCCGTGTGGTAATCGAGGTTTATGTGTAGAAACAGGTTTAACTTCATTCGAATGTCGATGCTATTTCGATTATATGGGTCCTTTATGTGAAGAACATGTTCCTAAAAACGATGCTTCCGTTTGGTCGTGTAAGTTCGAACAATTCGAATTTTTTTATATCTACGAGTCTTTTTTTTAGCACTTCTGCCTGCACATACACGAGTTTTATTCGATATTTTACAAGAAGCATATCGTACTAAAGCTCACGGCAGATCATCAAATAGTTTCAATAGTGTTCAAAATGATTTTTCATCTTCGCCAACAACTACTCTCGCGCCTGAGATTCTTACAACCTCTCCAATCGATACGACAAAAGTCGAACATGTTATTCCAGCTAATGCAATTCAACTTGAAAATATTTTTCCTGAGACAAACATTGCATTTGAATCGAATACATCGACACAAATTTCACCGATAACAACTGAACAAAATGATTATATCGATGAAACAAGTTTTTCTCTTGATACAACAACAGATACATTACAAACATCAACTATCGAAAACATAATAACAGTATCAACAGAACAATATCAAACTACTGATTTTAATACTACAGAAACACAACAGTTTGACGATACTACTGAATTGGATAATACAACAACAACAACAACAACAACAGTTTCTACTGAATGGACAAGTGATTATTTCGAAAATTCTACTGATAGTTTAACTACAGAAATGCTATATAATAATTTAACTGAAACAATGATTTATACAACTGATAATGAAGATATTATCGATAGTACATCGCTTGAAATCATGAATTCAACTGATGATTATCAATACATGTCATCTGAACAAATGGTTACTTCAACTTCAAATCCAACTGAACAGATATTTACTACTGAAAATGTCTTTGAAACAACTGACATTTCTCAAAATGTTCAAAGTCAATTGCTGTTAAAATTATGTCAACAATTAATCGCACATATTCTGCCTAATATTTCATCGTCAGCTGCTATTGAAACTGCTCTAAATCTTGTGTCAAGTACAGCATCATCTGATCAAAACTCCACTGAAGCTCTTGTCTCCTGGCTTAAAGAAAAATTGAGTACATCTGTATCATCATCATCATCACCACCACCAACAACAACAACTACTACTACTACTACTACTACTACTGAAGCTACCACCACTACAAAAATATCAACAACAACAGCATTTCAATCGTCTTTACCATCTTTATTAATTAAACAAAAACTTTCATTAGTTCCATTACAACGAGTAGACATGGATGATGCGCTCTATCAAATGAGCGATAATATAGACAGTGAAAATTAGTTAGAGTCAGTTAGATAATTAAACTATGATATCAAGCGAACAGATTGTTGTTATCGCTGAGTTTTTACATAAATAACACCTACTTTAGCATATATTATCTCATGTTTGAAGTCTACAAAGTCTTTTCTCTTTTTTCCCTATCTCTTTCTTTTTCTCTCTCTCTCATTTGTTTAAATTGAATATATAGAATTTAATAAATATTGATAACTGCCTACAGATAAATTGCGCTTAACTTAAAACCACGATTTCCAGTGTCTATCAATGTAGGTGGTAAATAAACTTGTGAAGATACACCGTATGATTTTATTTGCAAGAATTATTTATTTCAAATTCACGATCACCTGTGTTTAATTAATAGACGTACAAAGATATATATATTCGTGCCATGAAAGACTAATGTATAAAAAAAAGTAGATTAACATTTTTTTTTTCACAAGTCTCATTCACATTTTCGTGTATAATCAACATTTGTCATGCAAACAATTCGATTGGACAAATATTACAGAGATTATCGTTATTTGTTGTTGAACAACATCGAAATGAAAACCAATCAACTATTAAAATTTGACACATTTACATTTAATACAACACTTTTATCGACGGCTGCCATCTGACATATTACTAACGTGAATCTATGGGGAAATATGCGAGCAGGATTGATTAAAAACTCAATTCGATCCTCTATTTATTGATAGTATATATAAAATCAAGTTGTTCATAAAAAAAACCTCCCAGAATTATTAGTCTGAACTATTTTCTTTCTTTCGTTTTGTTTTCCAGATTAATCCTCATTTGAACCTCAAACAGAAATCAGTTAACTATGAATAATTCAATTGCTTTCGTTACTTTTGCTTTTGCTTTACTATTCTCAAATGCCATATTAACCGTGCAATCACGTTCGGGTCCATTCGAACTATACGATGACGAATCAACGGGATCAAAAGTCTATATGGTTCTTCCAACAGAAACCGATTTCACTTGGTTAAAAAATTCTCTGTCATCATCAGTACATCCAATACCCGATCGTAAGTTCTTTTAAAAATGTGCCGCTATTTTCTTCGAAATCTTTTATTTTTAGAACGTCTACGACGTGGATGGGGTGGTGGTAGACGACGTCGATCAATTAGCATTGAAGATAGAAATCTAATGTCTGCATAAACATTTTTGCGTGTATTGTCAATTTCACTAAGCTTCGATGCTAAACTATTAAAAATAAACATCCAATTTTCTCTCATTCGGTTTTTCTCTTCTATCGACTGAAAAGAAAAGAAAAAAGCGTCACGATAGAGTTATACGTGTCCTTCGTGTAACAAGCTGATGGGTGTATAAAACGATTTCAATCGTCATTTAATAACACACCCAATACATTCTAAATGAGTTTTTGAATATAACTCAAACCTAACATAGCAGTTTCTTTTTTTCTTCTTCCTTTCATCGACTTTGTGGTCAACATATATTATTTTACTCGATATTTTCATATATGACTTTACACATAAAAAAAGACATTATATCAATTTAAATACATTTTCTTTTCTTAAAATATGTATCGGTACTATTCAGATTCGGATGATGAATATGCTGTTTCTCGCCGAAGATCTGATAGTGTACAAGCATCAGGTTGGCAATCTCCGTTGCAAACAACCTCATCATCATCACCTCCATCATCTGTAACACGAATTGTTGTTGAACCACCATTTGGTTCACGAAAATGTGATTATAGTATTGATAAATCACAACGTGGCCGGTTGGTTATCACTGCACGTCGTCGACCGACAGATTCGTCAAATCAGAAAAAACAGGTTGCTGTACAAACATTCACCATACCGCTTGATGCCGATGTCGATCAATTGCAATCTCGTATTGAACACGACACAAACCGTTTAATCATCGAAATACCTCGTACACAACAACGACAACAAAAACGTCGACAATCTCGTACAGTCCTACAAAATACATCGTATACTGATGCGAATAATCGTAGTAGTCGTTTATTACGTTCGCCCGATGTCGAACGTATGTTAACTTCGCCAACGAGTGCACCAAATTTGATTCGTGATGAAACAAGATCCAATACGAAAGCTTCGGATACGAAAAGAAAACTTGAATATCGTATTGACTGTCGTGGTTATAATGCCGATGAATTGGAAGTATTCATTCAAGGTCGAGATTTAATGGTTCAAGGCAAAACAAAAACATCGACATCATCCGATCCAACTCAACAACGTGTTTCGAAGAAATTCACACGAAAAATTACATTACCAAATACAGTCGATCTTGTCAATGTTGTTTCCTATCTCGAACAAGGAGAATTACGTATCGAAGCGCCACTTAAACGAGGTGTTTACTACACTGATGAAGAAATTATCATTCCAGGACCACCACCAACATCGACTCGTACAGCAACTTCACTGACATCTAATTTTGAAAATCGTGTTCGATCGCCATCGCCCGTACAAACTCGTTCTCAACATTTTCGACGAAATGAACGTACGACTCGTCGTCGTGATTACGATCGTTCGAATCATCGACGAGTATCGAGTCCTATGCGACGTGTACGCTCCATTGAAAGTCAACGGTATCCGTACTATATTTCGTCGCGTGATCTCGACGAAGCCGATGAAGACAATGAAGCATATGCTGTTATCCATCGACGATCGATTTATTCACCAGCAAATACGCCTAAGAATGATACGAGAACATCAGTGATTAGTCGTCGAAGTGAGCATCATTCGGATGATGATAATGAACTCAAATTTTGAGAGAGAAAGATCTCATTCATTGAGAATTTTATTTTAAAATAAAACTTATCCGAAATAGATTCTTGTTTCTGTTAGACTAGTAAAATATTTATTTATATGACAATTGATTAACTTCATCAAATTGTACAATGTAAAGAAAACAAACAAACCAACAAAAATAAGATAAATATCGATATCTGAATTTCATAGTGTCATCATGCGAATATTGTTTTATTATTATTGACTGCGACGAACGAAGTAAATCATCAGACCAGCTGCTATCATTCCCGAGAGAAAAATGCCAAGATTTGCTATATGAGATTGTGGAACAACATCTCGCAAAATAATCAACTAAAAAATAATCCAACACTTTCAACAATAAAAAAAAAAGAAAGTGATAATCAACTTACCCAACCACCTTTGCGTACAATCCATGGTGCGACAATTTCCCGAACAAACCGAACGGTCCATTCGATCAAAACATGAAACATGTCCGATGGTTGATCTTCGAGTGACTACAAAACAAATCGATCATTGAAGTACTTTGTTTTTCTTCTCATTACTTTCAAAATAAGTTTGTATGTGAAATAGAAAAGTATTACAATACGTCCCCAATTATAAATACCATCGGAGAAAACTTCTCGAGCAACAGCGCTGAACGTTTCATAAGGACTATTGATTGGTACTTGATCGACTAAGCTGCAACAAACTAATGAGCATAACAATTATGACGAAAATAAAAAATGTTTACGTTCGAATTCGCTGATCTGCATCGAGTTCATCGCCGATGATGCGTAATCGTTGAGCAATTTGTTGGATTTGTCGATATTGTGGAACTAAATGGATGAGTTTCGCAAAAAATCGAACGAGCAGGTAACCAACTAGAGTTTCTTACGTGTCGAGAGATTAACATCAATAATCGGTCGAACAAGACCGATGTCAATTCCATCTTCCGATGCTCGTTCAAGAATAAATTCTTCGAGAATATATCGAGTCTCTTGAGTTACATCTTCAACACTTTTTTTATACGGTGCACTATCATTATAATCCGTTGCTAGATTAAAACAAATAGGTTATTTTCAATTTCAAACTTTTCTTGTTTCAATTCAAACTACATACGAATATAAGGTACGGGTGCGAAACGCATCGAATGAATTTCCGAGATGCTCGATGATGACGATGGCATTTAGTTCGATTGACCGATTTTACTACTATTTCAGAGAAAAAAGGAAGGAAATGAACGAAGAGAGAGAGAGAGAACAAAGCCACACTCATTAATCCAATCAGATGATCAGTAGATGTCACCTAGTCTGTTTTCAACATCGAGATATTTAAAAAATACATAGACGTATATATATTTATATACTGTTGATCAAATCGAAACATAAGAGACAAAAAAAGATGTATTCTATAAAAGTTATATTCATCGAAATCATATTTGTTTGTTTTTATCATTATAATTCAGTCACTGGTACAGTTGATTGTTGTAGAGCAGATGATGATGTTGATGACGAAAGTTTTCGTGTTGGATCAGTGTTATAATATTGAACATGAATGGAAATTAGACTTTTACACCAAGTCGACGCATCTTGCTCAGGATCGATTAAATGATACGTTCGACCGGGCTTAAAAAAATCGATTCGTCATATTATACAAAATCAATTGAATAGAAAACGAGATTTACCACGTGAATATGAAATGTTTTCATATCTTTTTGTTCAATTCGTAAATCTGCTGTCCTGCAAAACAAGAAAACATCAATTTTATTCTCCTGAAATTTCTTTTTAACTGACCAAGATATCGTGCCTTTCAATTCCATGTTCTCGGGATCGACGTAGTAGATTGCTGGTCCTTCAGTAATCAGGAACATTCGTCGTTTAGCAAAGAGACCCTTGAGGAGGACAACCGAATTAGCAAACAACAAATCGTCATGCATATTCAATCAATACCTTTTTCTTATCAAGAATTCCTTGCCGAA
>Ga0209922_102537_pt1 | contig 15595 bp, 18 predicted proteins | sample ThiBiot_500_biof_FD_183946 | JGI IMG/M metagenome (GOLD analysis project Ga0209922, IMG submission 183946) | Wastewater bioreactor microbial communities from Cape Town, South Africa - Thiocy_expt_500_biof (SPAdes) | ecosystem: Engineered > Bioreactor > Thiocyanate-remediating > Anaerobic-Aerobic ...
AAGAGCAGCTGACGACGACGATGATGATGATGATGATTAGAATATATTTATTTATAAATACTTGAAAGATAGAAATCTTCCATTGAAAAAAAGAAAAAGAAAATATAACCAGCACAATCATTGGTACATACAACTAACTAAATTACAACTCTGTCATCTATTGACGATCGACTGACATCTATAAGTCGTTCGTTTATTCGATAATTTATGACTATTTATCTTGCAGACGAAAAAAAAACGCGATCGAGTTATTCCCTTTTATGAAAATGGCTGAATTAACCAACGATCATCATTTGTAACGAAAAAAAATAATCTCGAAAAAGAAAATGTCCTTGAATCTATTTGCGTTCGTTTAGTTCGAACTGGTCTTTGGCAAGTATTCAAAAGATAAATGTTCATGAATTATATACTCGTCAACGGCAAAGTCTTCGGCCGTGGTTCGAATTTTTCAATACGGCTAAATTCAAAGTACCAGTTAACATTCAAACAGCGATTCGAAGACTCGTTGCAAATGTTGAACATTTTCAAACGAATTACTTCGTTATCATTGGCATTCTTTCGATCTACTGTTTGTAAGTGAAAAGAAGCTGAAAAAAATTCGATTGTTGAATGTCAAATTTGATTAGAGTGACAACACCGTCTTTGCTATTTGTGTTAATCGCCATGGGCGCAGGTTGTTATTTAGTGAATAGGAGAAATCACGAACGGCCATTGGTTATCAAAGGACATCAGATTCCATTAAGTCAACAGTATTTAGCTGTTTTTTGTTTGAGTGTTCCTTTATTGATTATGCTTGGTGTTGGTTCAGCGATATTTTGGACTCTTGGCGCGTCTGTCTTTGTCATTGTTCTTCATGCAGTTTTCCATCAATCACCGAATCAAGATGCATTCGGCTTACAATTACAAGAAGTTTAATAATTCAATTTTTGTGATAATCGTCTGGTTTTTTCTTCTCATTTACTAGAAATCTCTTGTTGTTGTTGTTTTTTTCTGTTCTCTTTCGGGTTGAAATGTAATAATCAATATTTACAAAATAGAGAATTCTCATTTTAGATGGCACCTTCATCAGATTATATAATCGAAGTTCGAATAGATGTTTTGAAAACCTTGAAAATAGCCGGCATAACAGCTGGCGTTCTCACAGCAATAGGCTTCGGCGCTTATTATATTCATCAACGTATTCAAGGAACGAAACGTGTTATCATTCGAGATGAAGTTAAACATATTCTTCAACCATTTCAATTAACCGAAGAACAACTTCGAAAAGTAATGGCTAATTTAAATACTGAAATGACCAATGGTTTGAAATGTAGTGGCGATGTCGAACATAATGATTTAGCTATGTTTCCAACATTTGTTCATCATGGACCAAGCGGACAAGAAATAGGCGAATATCTTGTTGTAGATTTAGGTGGCTCAAATTTTCGTGTTTCACACGTATTAATCGAAGGACGAAATCGATTACGTTTGAATAATAAAATCTTCTTGATTCCACATTCGTTATTATTAGGTCAAGGAGATAAATTATTTGACTATATTGCTGAATGTTTACAACGGTTTATTGATGATAATAAATTAGCTGCACATAAACCAGCGGATTATAAATTTGATTTAGCATTTACATTCAGTTTTCCATGTCATCAAACGAGTCTAAGTCAAGCAACATTAGTTTCATGGACGAAAGGTTTCAGTTGTACGGGTGTTGTTGGCAATGATGTTGTTCTTCTATTACAACAAGCCATCGATCGACGAAAAGATCTCAGAATAAAAGTTGTCGCATTAGTCAATGACACAGTCGGAACATTAATGGCATGCAGTTCGACTTATCGTGATTGTAAAGCCGGTGTTATTCTTGGTACAGGTATTAATGCATGTTATTTCGAAAATTTGGATAATGTTCCGAAATGGAACGGTCCGAAAGATCAAACAACGAAACAAGTCGTTATTAATACTGAATGGGGCGCGCTTGGCAAGGTTTGTGAGAGATGAGCGATTGAGGGAATGATTTAAGTTTGTGTTTAGCATGGTTGTTTGGATTTCATTCGAACAAATATCGATCGAGAATTGGATGACTCGAGTTCGACACCGAATCAACAAGTTTTCGAAAAGATGATTTCGGGTAAAATTTGTTTAATTGAAAAAGAACAAAGATTCGATTGATTGTCTTCTAGCTCTTTATCTTGGTGAAATCGTTCGTTTGATTATCGTTGATTTAGTTCAACGTTCAATTCTTTTACCGGGTCGTATGCAAAAAAATCCAAGTAGTCGACCTGATTATAACATTTTTCTTATTCTACGAGGCAGTTTCTATGCTAAACATGTTGCCGATATCGAATCTGACACAAGTAAAATTATTTTTCTTCTCCTCCTCGATTAAATTTTATATTCGGTTTGTTTAGCTGAGGATCTATCAATTACCGCATCCATTCTGACATCAATTGGTATTCACGAGCCATCCTACGATGATTGTTATATCATTCGTGAAGTTTGCCGTACGGTTTCACTTCGTGCTGCTAAATTAGCTGCTGCAGGTAGATAAACGAACAAGCAAATCTTTGATAATTCAATTGAATTTCTCTGTTTAGCCATTGCTGTCGTTGTCAATCGATTGAATATGCCATCAGTAACCGTCGGCGTTGATGGTACACTCTTTCGTCATCATGAAAAATTCAAAAAGAATTTAACACGTACATTAAATCGTCTCGTTCTACGCACTGTAAATATGCATATATCTTCTGTTTTTTTTTGTGTTAATGCATTTATTTCTATTTAGCATCGTTTGGTTTTATCGGAAGATGGCTCATCGAAAGGCTCGGCTTTAGTCGCAGCTGTCGATCGTCGTACAAGAGAAGCTCACCACGCATCATCTTAATTCAATAATCAAGTCTACTTTGCATGTTTTCTCGTTCTATAGATTCTTCTTATTAGCATTACTCTCCTAGTCAACATAGTTTATTCAAAAACATAATAACAACAACAGTGTTTTCTTTTTCTTTTTTTTTCTCAATTTTTGATTTAACCTTCCTCAATATTATGTAGATCTGTTTAATTTTAATTTCAAAAAACTCAATTCAATGTCTCTTTTCAGATTTATATGCTACAATGGATGGTCTTTATTTGCCCGACGGGCGTCAACTTGCTCTAATCGATCGTGAGTGGATACTTGACGAACTGCCACATTTAGGAAATCCGGACGATAATTCTGACGCTAACTATCTTCTTGCTTCGGCAGCAGCAGCAACAAGTGGTACAGGTGTTTCAGCAGGCGGTTCAGGAGGCCGTGCTTCAGCTGGTATTGGTGCAGGAGGTGCAGGTGCTGGTGGATCGACACACGGAACGACGGGTCACCCCGGTGGTGGATCAACAGGTGCCGAAACGAATCATCACGGCGCAGGAGCCAATCATAATCATAGTTTATTGTATAATCCCGAAGAATTCGAAGGTGATCTAACTTTACTTTCGGAAATTGTTGACGAAACACAAAACAAGTGGTCAGATTTCGGTCTTAATCAGTTACTTACACCATACGCACGGTCGATTCGACCCGTATTCAAATAAAAAAAACGTCAACAAAATATTTTTTTTTCTCTCTCGTCATTATGGCTCATTCAAATTGGTATTCACCTAGTTTCAAACGCTGCTTCATTCGCTATAGTCTTTCATGTACACGACGACCTCGTCTCAATCGTATTATTAAAATATTTTCCGTTATTATTCTTGCCTTTCTATTAATGACACTCATCAATGGTGTTCTCTTTTCCAGTATTATATTTTTACAAGAAACTAATTACGAACCCGATTATGAACTCGATACACGTCCGTATTATAAAACCATCGAAATGAAAAAACGTTTCGACGAATCAGGAAATTACATTATCATTCAGAATTTCGTTCAATATCAAACAAATCTAACTAAAAATGCTGATCTACTCACACTGAATCTTCATACGGACATCACACAATTGCATTTATTATTGGAACATGTTAAAGTTTGGGATGGACCGATATCATTGAGTTTATATGTAAAAGGTGCGCGAGGAAGTGATGATATTGATTACGCATCTATATGGCTTCGATGCAATCGACGTGCATTCAAATATCTGAATATTCATCTCGTCATTTCGGCGATTGCATATAAAGGTTCGATGAAATCGAACCGAATCGAAAATGAATTCTCATTTTGTTTGTTTTTCAGGTTCAATTTCGAATCAACATAATTCTCATCGAGTCAAATATGCTGTTAATTGCGAACAAGTAACTTTCAAAAATCATACAGATGAAACTGATTCAACACCATATCCATCGAATCTTCTTCGAAATACCGCACGAAATGGTCTTACTCTTTCAACTATCGAATATGTTCTCACACTGAATATCGATGTATTTCCATCGCCTGATCTTTTTCATCATCTTCTTTCATTTTATACGAAATCATCGGCCAATACGGACTACTCGTTCAATCGCACACTTTTCGTCATTCCAGCATTTGAAATTCATTCCGATACAATCAAACGTTCGATACCATTGCCTCAAAATAAACATGAACTCGTTCTTCTTTGGGATGACAAACAAATTCAACCATTTCAAATCGATATTTGTCCACTTTGTCAATCGTTGACAAATTATCAAGCATGGAAACAAGAGACAAAAAACGATCAAATTCTTCCGATCTTTCGACCACATTATTCTCAACCATGGAAACCATTTTACATCGGTCCGAAAAACGTACCTCTTTACGATTCACGTTTTAAAGATCATGCTCACGGACGAATCAGTCAGGTAACGAACGATCATTCGATCGAATCGAGTATTGATTTGTGTTGTTTTTAGTGTTGCGAAAGTTTCTTGAAAGGCTATGATTATGCTGTACTGAATAATGTTTACGTTTATCGTATCGGTTTTCTCGATAAATCTCAATTGCCCAATGTGAAATTTATTGATGACGATACATCATCTTTGTTATTTCAGCAATTTCAGGAAGACATATCAAAACGTTATTCGAATTCTGCAAGAAAATGTTAAATGAATTCGTTTTTCTTCTTCTCTTTCTATCTATGTTAGACATCTAATTGATTGATAAATAATAAAAAGGCAACTGAATAATAACTACATGAATTCTTGTCAATTGTAGATAATGGAAATAGATGCTACTACATCTCTTGATGATACTGATGAGACAAGTCATATAATTTCTAATTCATCTGTGTTAAGAAAAAATCGTTTTCGAAAATTCTTTGGTTTTCCCAAAATAATCAATGGCAAACAGACTGATGATGAGCAATGTTCTTGGTGTATGTCTTCTCATTTATTTGACAATCGATGTCTTGTTCTATTTCAGCTGACAATACACTTCTTTGTGCATGTATCTTCTTAGAAGATGCTGTTAATTATCAATCAATAGTACATAAAGTAACAAAATTCTATTTGTACATCTATCGATGGTTTACTTGTCCATTTATTCGAAAGTAAAATTTCGAGAGTGCAAAACAAAAACAGGATAATATCGAAATGATTCGAATAGATTTCATCATATTGCATTGGCAATTAATCTTTGTTTGGCTTTTTTCGAACAACCATCATCATTCAGTCGAACATCGGATGTTCGAGATCAAGCTGAACGAATTCGATTTCCACAAGGTTTACTCATGTTTCTTGAAGGTTTTACATTAATCTGGTTTTTCACTTACATATCAGCAAAAGTAGAAACAAACCGTGACGAGATGCTTTTAATTTTAATTATCAATTAGATTGCGTGTCATGGTTTCAAACGTTCTCGAAAACGTTTCTGGTTTATTACTTTTCTTGTTGCTACGATTTATTCACTTGGTGAATGGTTTGCAATGACACCAGTGATTAGTTCAACTTACGATGGTGTATGTAGAAACTTGTCGAAGATTAATTATTGCGAAAAATTGAATTTAGATTCGATATCGTCGATTATTACGACCATTGTTCCTTATTGAAACATCTCAATTAATGAAAAAAGCATTGAAAGCTGTTCAAAAAGATTTATTAACAATCATAGCGTTCGTGTTTTTTTTTCAATCAATTAAAATTCTTTATTTCTCATAAAATCTATTCTAGTTGTGTGTCATTAGCGTTAGCATCGATCTTATTCTTCGGCACAATGGCCATGTTTTTGTTTCCAAAATCTGAAGTACTCGTTCATCTAGAAATTCTCTTTGACAGATCTTTGATGTATATCTAGACTCGACCGTCAAGTCAAGGCAGTACTTACTTTCCGAGTTTGCATGATTCAGTTTATAATTTTCTCGTACTCTATTCCACTGCGAACAATCCCGATGTAATGATGCCAGGTGAAATACACTCTCTCAAAATTCGAATAAAATCTTTCATCAGTTTCGTTTGAATAGCCTATTCGGATTTTCGATTAAATGTATTATTTTTTATTGTCTTTGTTGTTATTGGTAACCTGTATGAATTTGAGATTGAAGAATATTTTTGATGGGTTTGATTTTTGTCATTTAGGAATCTATTGGATACAAAATTTAATAACAGCCGTTGTTTATCGAGCTTTTCGAGGATATTTTCTTAATTCAATAATTAATTCACAATTACGACGACGAGTTGCTATCAAAGCATCGTTTGAAGTTCTCAGAAAAAGAATATCGAACACAGGATCATCGATTACAAAGTACAAATCTCCGAAGGTTTATGTATTTTTTTGTTTTCAAACATTTTATGTTCGTAGAAATACAGTACCGATTTCTATTGTCGAAATCATTGTCAATTCAGCTTCGATTAATCAATGGCATATCAATCGTATTACTCAACGATTGAATGAATTGAAAATACAACGAAATACGATCGATTATGAACAATATTCAACTATCATGCAATTACTAGATTTGAATCCAAAATTACTCGCTGTAAGAGATCAACAAGACTCGAGAAGAGATTATTTTTTTGAAAAATACTTTAGGATATTGAGATTGAAACTCTGGGCAATGCATCAGCCGATCGAATTAAAGCAATCGGTCGATCGACGATCTTCGATAGTATTGGAACGATTTTTGCCTTGCTTAGTGTGACTCTAACGACTGTTGGTTGAATTGTTGAATTCAATGATGTTTAAAATCAATTTTTTCTTATTTAGATTGAAGTCACAAATCGTCATGTACATGTGACATACACTGATCTCGTTAGTGATACGTTAGGTGTTGCATTTTTCAATTTTAGTCTCATGATTTTCTTCGTTTTGGAAATCGGTATCAAAGCATGGTCGTTCGGTGTCAAGAATTTCTTTTATTCATCATCTTCAAATATTTTCGAAGCCATTGTGATTTATACCGCATTCGTAAGATGAAACGAACAGAGAACAAGATGGAATCTGATTGTTTGTAGATTTTACAAATTGTGCATATGTGCATCTATGGAACGATAATTGTTCCTGAAAAGTAAAAAGATGATGAACGTGTTTGAGTTTGTGAATGTTGATTTGTGTTCAATAGAATTTTTAATTTATCCGAGGATGAAATACCGTTTTTAACTCTCTGGGAAGCGATTAAAGCGTGTAGTATGCTATTTATTTATCGATTAATTCGATTGTTGCCAGCATCAAGAAATATACGAATCATTGTTGGAACAGTTTTCGATGAAATACGAAATGGTGGAGCGTTTTTCGGAGTTTTATTTGTAAGATTCGATTGTCTCATGAAAGATTAATTTTTGAAAAGTTTGTTTTTTTAAGAGTTTCTATTACACATATTCAATATTGGGCATGGAATTATTCGGTGGTGTGATTGAACATCTTTACAATGATCCCAATCAAACGAATATGACGTAAAACGGAATTAGTTTTGCTTTCAATTGAGATTTGTTTCCTCGTAGTGATATTTGTGGAACATACCAACAACTTGAATATTGGGCAATTAGTTTCGATGATTTTTTCGTAATGTTTTTTTTTTAAAAACATTGATTGATTTTCGGATTTCTAATCGTTTTTGGTTTAGGCGTCAATGATGACACTCTATAATATTATGATTGTCAATCAATGGTTTGTAATTGTCAATGGTTTTCGAGAAGCAACAAATACAAGGTAATCAACTCGAATTTCTTTAGTTTTTACAGATGATTTTTCGATCAGATGGAGTGAATTGTATTTTATCGTTTGGTATCTATTCGTAACAACGATTGGATTGAATATGTGCATTGCTTTGAGTGGTGATGTACGTCATTTGAATAGATTTTCTCTTTTGAAAATTTTTTTTCGTAGATTTATGATGCCAAAAAGAAACGAGCCGATGAACAAGAAGAGTTAATTGTTTCGAATATGTTTGATATTTATCGATCTCTATTGAATGAACCTCCAGCTAATGTGATAATTCAACAATTGAATGCTCATCCGTATATTAATTTTCGTGAAAACACATCCAATGAACTTACGATAGCTTAATAAAACAAAAATGTCTTCCTCTATATTTTTCTTTTGATTTACAATTCTTTATTTATCTAACTGATTATATATATTTATATAAATATACAAAATTTAATTATAAATTATATTGAAAATCCAATTGGAATAATAGGAGACTTTTGTGTAAACACCTAGACCAGCACAGCTAAAACCCCAGGATATTAAGCCAACTAAATGCCAACGACCATTACGTGATAAAATCATGGGTCCACCTGAATCACCCTGAAAATAAAAAGATGCTCATTCGTCTGAAGATGAGTATTTGTTTGAATCTACTTGGCAAGCATCACAAGTCGAATTTTCACATAGACCAGCACAAAGACTAGTTTCCCATCGAATTGATTTCAATCCGCATTGATCATTCGATTGAATTGGCACTTCGACTTCACGTAGAAAACGATACTGTCCAGTGCCTTGTGTCGAACCCCAACCGGTGACTAACGTCTGTTCGCCATGTTTGATGATTTCGTTTGCTGATGGAAGACAAATCGATCGAATGAATGGAGTGAATTTCAACGGATTAGACAGTTCGAGAAGAGCAATGTCGTGCATCCATCGAGTGGTTTTACCACTGTAGGATGGATACTAAATTAGAACGAAAAAAAAAACAAATCAATCTTTTGTGTTTTGAAGATCATACAACGACGATTTGTTTGATCGTTCGAGCGACTCTCGACGATTCGATCTTATACCGATCGTGAATGCCAAATTCAACAATTAAATGCTTCGGATTTGTGCTATATTAAATAGAAATTTGTTGAATTTATTCGAAATCATCTTGCAATCTACCCGTTGACACAATGTGCTGCAGTGATTATCCATTTGGTATTGAGAATAGTTGCTATTTGAGAAAGATGGATGAACGAGTGACGAGTAAAGAATCGAGTTTTTTACCTCCACAAAATTGACCTCGATTATTGAGAAGAACTTGCCATGGATGACTATGTGGTACGGCTTGTCGACCGCCGACAATTCGACTTGAAATTCCTCGATCATATCCACTAGTCCACGACATTCCACATTCAGCAAATAGATTATTTCGAACAGATACATGCTTTTCGATTGGCGATGGTGGTGGAAGAGAAGAAGAAGGCCTAAGTGTTGTTGTTGTTGTTGTTGTTGCTAGAAAACAATTAGTATAAAAATCTATTTTCTAACAAATAGAGATCTGTCATACAATGATGATTCTCAATCAATTGATATTTCATTAGAAAATTGACATTCAGTTTTGGATCGGAGATTTTCAGTTCAATGATTAATATTCTTCCGATTCCTTCAATCCGTACATGTCGTCGATCGCCACATAATTCAAGTTTCTCATGTTTTAATCCTGCTGTCCATAGACTAATCGATGCACGACGACAGCCCGTATGTAGATATTCTTTAATCGAAATCGGAATAAGAACATATTCGAATTCGACAAGAATTTTCTGAATTAAATTAAATAAAAGAATAATCTCATTGTCAATTCAAAGGTTTGATTTTATAACCTGCTGAAACGAACTCGCAATTAACCATTGACAATGAACAGGCAATTCGTTGTTAACAATGACAGTTTTATTGACAGCAAGTAGACCGCTATTATCTCGATATGTGCGTAGTAAAGGACAATTTGATTGAGTAAAACCTCGAATTGAATCGATGATGAACAGAAGAAAGAGCACGCGTAGAGATTTGCCTGATTAGTCCGTAAAATAAAAGGAGTTTTGTTTTCTTTTTGAGGAAAAAATTAGTCGTAATCATCTTACCACCGGACAATTCGAAAAACATATCTGTTGATAATGATTAATGTTAAAATCTATCCGATTTATCTGAACTTGTGAGCTTAATTTCGTTAGTTTTACGGGTTTGACACAATGAATAATCATAGTTCACTTTTAGTTTTCAATGAGCAAAGGTCTTTTATTAATCCTTTGACTTTAATTTGAATATGTAAAATAAAAAGCGAAAAATCAAAATTGAATGATCGTATTCTCGTTTGACCTCAACTTTTATTTGGTTTCATTTCGACTAAAGTACACACAATAAAAAAAAAAGAAAAACGTATTTATGCAAATGATCATCTTCTTACAATGAGATCAGTCGCATTTTTTTTGCATTCGATTTATTTGATCGTCTCAATTAGTTTATTGCACATGTGTACACATATGAAAATGGAATTTAAGATCTACTTTGTTCATATTATCAAATGTCATTTTATCAATAGTAATCTTGCCCTATATACATGTATATACGATTGATGATGATTGAGTGATAATAATCAATGGGGAGAACGTTCTCTATATGTAATGCTTTCTCCTTATTATATATTATGATTACGAGATTAGAAACTTCAATCGTTAGTTGAGTTTATATGTACTTAATTTGTTGTGCTCATGAATAGTCTCTCCTACTCTCGCATTCTTTCTCTCTCTCTCTCTGCTGTGTTTTTTCTTCGTCAATGATAAGCAAAAGAACGTACGTATATATGCGCGTATAGTATGAGACGCGAGTGTCCAGTACCAATAGCCGGTCATTGACTCACGCCAACATCGTCTTTTCTTTCTTTTTCTTTACTACCGATGATAAAAAAAGGGCTAATCTAACTATATATACGTGCATATATACACATATATATATATGTAGATGTATACATGCTGTTGCAACCTTTTTACCTCTTGCGTGGTAGACGAGAAAAGACGAAGAAGAAGAAGAACGACGAGAGAGAAATACGAACGGAAGGACAATAACCAAAACAATGCATGCGAAGAGTCAGTTGCCTGCTTGCCTGCCCCCTCCTCCATTTGCCGACCAAACGATGATTAGAAGTTGATCGTTCGGGTTAAAAAATTCTTTCTTCTTATTCTTTCTTTTTCTTCTTCTTTCGATGAGCCAACACACACTGTTAGTAATAATGATGATTCCAAGTTAAACACGACTTGACTCTTGTTGTCTCTATTTGATGTTTTCGATGAAAACGTTCTATTTACAATGAAATCAACGATTGATTCGTAAGCTTATCATCGCGTTTTTTTATGTAATCGAATTCAAATCAATCAGATTTCTCGGCGTTTTTTTCCATAAATTCAATAAAAACACGACCATGAATGCATACTGTTCTATCTAAGGAGGTCGCCACCAATCCTCAGCACTATTGGTTAACCTCTAGAACTTGTTTATTTATTTCTTGTCATTCCTTGCTTATTTCAGATGCATTCTTGTTCATCTCGTTTTCCTTAGAAGAGAAACAAACAAGACACTCGCCGAAAACAATGTCAAGTCTTCTTCCATCGTCATCGAATCCATTAAATGGAAATTTAGCTGCTGCCAACGGAACATTACAACGTTCGGCAGTTAATAATGCAGCTGCCGATGCATTGAGAAAGAAAATGCAACAACTACGAGATGAATTAGAATTAGTCAAAGATGATCTCGAACGAGCACGTAAAGAATATGAAAAAGAACGACATGCTCGAGAAATTGTGAGTTTCCATTATTGAACACAAATAAACATAATTTCTTCTTGTTGTTTTGCCCTCTTAGGCCGATTCTGAAGTTAGTCAATTAACACGAAAACTTCATAGTTTCGAAGAACAACTCGAACGTACAGAAGAACGATTAGTACAAACAGCGAATAAATTAGATGAAGCATCGCACACGGCCGATGAACGCGAACGGTTTGTCGATGAAACAAAAAATCCCCGTTTTTGTGTGAATTGAATTTGGTTTTAGAACACGAAAAATGCTGGAAAATCAATTAAATCTCGGTACTGACCGTACTGAAATGTTAGAAATTCAATTAAAAGAAGCTCGTAGACTTGCAACGGAATCGGACAAAAAATACGAAGAAGTCGCACGAAAACTTTTAGTTCAAGAAAATGATTTAGAAAAGGTCGAAGATCGAGCTAAACGATCAGAAATGTAAATCGCTTATTGTTTTTTTTCTTTAAATTTTCGAATTAATGTTTGATTTTGTTTTATTTTACAGGAGATGTTTAGATTTAGAACATGAATTAAAAAATCTTCATCATCAATTAAAATCTTATTTAGCTCGTATCGACGATGTAGGAGAATTTTTGAAAATAAATTTGTTTCTTTTTGTCAATCATCGAATTTAATTTAGGCACAAAATAAAGAACAAACATTCGAAGATCAAATTCGTCGTCTTGCTCAACATCTCAAAGACGTAAGTAGATGAACATCTCTCGGATTTTGTTATTTCCTTCGTAATAAAAAAATATTCAGGCTGAACGACGAATAGATTTAACTTTTAACGAGCGAGATAAACTTCAGAAATCTGCCGAAGTTCTCGCAGGTAGAGAGAAAAGCAAAGCCTAGCACAGATTTGTTTTTGTTTGTTTGTGTGTGTGCGTTCGATCGACCTGCATGACGTTTGTTTTCTATTTGCTTGTGTTGCATGTTTAGGCTGAAACTCGAGCTGAATACTCGACTAAACAAGTCCAACGACTACAGCGTGAAGTAGATTTGCTCGAAGGTTTGTATTCGGCATGTTTAAACATCGATCGCTGGAAGTCAAACGAAAGAAAAATCTCAATTTTATCTCTTTTTTGCAGAGGAACTTCAAACTGAACGTGATCGTTGTAAAACATTACAAAACGAAATGGAACGTTGCTTTTCAGATTTACAATTACTTTAAAGATAAACAAGCAAATCAATTTGTTTTACATCTAATGTTCACGTTTTGCTCTGTCAGACATATACTTGCTTCTTACCTTACAATTAGCATTCTTATCTCAATTCACCAAAAATAATTGTGTGTACACATTTGCTCTCTCTCTCTCTCTCTTTTTTTTCTCTCGTTTGTTTTTTTTTTGCTTAAATAAAGTAATCGCATACTTATATTCTGTTCTGTGGTGGTGTTTTGTTGTTTTCTTTTTGCAAAATCTATGTGTATGTATATCTATCTTCAGATATGTTCATACAATCGTGGGACGAATTCGCTAAGCAAGCTGAACGTTTGTACCTCAATGATCCGATGGGCTCTCGTCTTTGTTTGAAATATCGGAATGAACGATTGATTTTACGTTTAACGGACAATCGAACGTGTCTGCAATACAAAACCAAATATGCTCAAGATGTGAAGAAAGTGGAAAAATTCATGTCAAGTCTTTTACGACACATGGCATCAAAAGAAGCATAAAGACAAAATACAAATTTTTTGTTGTTTGTTTTTTTATCATTACCCGTGAATAAGAAAGAGAAAATAAAAACAAAACAGAACTATCATTTTATCTCACCTATGCTCATCAAAGAGATTGTTTTATGACTTGATCATCTACACCTTCGTCTTTCATCTATGCGAACGAAATAAATCGATTCTTGATTATTACATGAGAGAGTGAAGAGAAGATGGTTATTAACCATCGATCGATTAAATGAGAAAAGATTTGTTATTTATTAGAGTTTAAAGACAATAACGACAGCGAAAAAAAAACAGAAAGAAAAATGTAGAATAAACGAACGAAATCGATGCGTCGACTAGAATGCGCGATGATGATGAAGAAAAACAACGAGAAGCTTAATTTGTTGTTGATTGTTTTACTGAGTTGTTCAAAAACGAACCGAGACCCATTGCTGGCAACGCGAAATTAATCGAATGTGATGAAGTTGTTTGTTTGGGCGATGAACTCGATGATATCGGCGAAGACGCTGATGATGATGATGAATTGCCTGTGTCCGTTGAACCATTTAAATTCGTACAGATTTTCGGTGTCGTTGCTAAACGAATGGCTGCAGCAGCAGCGAGAGGATTTAGTGGTGAAAATGGTGGTGGAGCGTAGCCTGATGATGATGATGCTGCTGCGTACATGTAGGAGAAGTAGGAAAATGGATCGCCCGGATAACCGGGCCAAGGAAACGATAGTTTTTGACGTTTGTCTTTCATTCGACGATTTTGAAACCAAACCTAATTTTGTTTTACAAATAAAATTATTCGACAATGAAATGTCTTACTTTAATAGTTGATTCAGGTAGCTGTAATTCAGCAGCTAATTCACAACGTCGTGGTCGACTGACGTAATTTTCTCGAAGAAATTCTTTCTCAAGTCGAGCTAATTGTTCACGTGAGAAAGCCGTTCGATATCGACGAATATTATCGTCGTTTAGATTGGAATTCGAATGCATTTGTGAATTCATCATTGTATTGTGCATATTATTTGATTCGTCTTTATTAGAAAAAGCAAAAAATCCAAAGAATTAAAATATTATTTCTCTCTTACCGCTATCATAGGAAAACATCTCCTCACTAAACATTCTACCTAACATAATCAAATGAAAGCAGATCAACTTTTTTCTCTCTCTATCTCTCTCCTGTCTCTCTTTCTCTTGTTTCATTTTCGCGTGAATTCGATTGGCTCGAACGAAAATCGATTCTCTCCTGACTGGTCAAATTTTTCGGGATGATCTAGTTGATGAGACACATCGTGCACAAATAATTGCTAATATCATTAAATATAGAATGAACGTGAGGTGCGAACAATGTCAAAATAGAAGAGAGAAATCCTATCGAACGAAAGTAAATAAGAAATCGGACATAAATGTCGTTGATGATTTCTTCGAAAATCGAATACAACTAATTGGACTCGTATTCAACTCCGCCCTTTAATACAAATGCTTTTTGTCTCGATAAATATTCACATTAAAAAACAAAATGACCATCATCATTTCATGGCCTCTAGGCGAGATAAAACAACGACGATTCACATTAATCAATTCAAATTGAATCGAATTTGGACACAAAAGAAAAACACCAAACTTACTATCATCAAGTGAATAGAATTGTTCGGTTGAATTATCTTGTTGTGTACGTTGTTTGTAGATACCCATAAGATGATGATTTTATGATTGAATTTGTGTATATGTCGACTGACTTTATGATGGAATAAATACTAATGATTGAATTCAATTTATATTTTCTCTTTTTCTCTCTCTCTCCTTCGATCGTCACATCAACAAACCAATAAGATTCGAGCATAGATATACATAGCAATAACAATTTTTCGCACGGTTATATCGGACACAAAAAAGGAAGTAATCTCTGTTAACATCTATGAATAAATCATAAACTATCTTTGTAGAAGTCAGCATGTATAATAACCGTTGAAAATATAAGTTCAAAAGCTAAGATTCACTTCTCACATTGTCTTAACAAATACCGTA
>Ga0209922_102538_pt1 | contig 15570 bp, 25 predicted proteins | sample ThiBiot_500_biof_FD_183946 | JGI IMG/M metagenome (GOLD analysis project Ga0209922, IMG submission 183946) | Wastewater bioreactor microbial communities from Cape Town, South Africa - Thiocy_expt_500_biof (SPAdes) | ecosystem: Engineered > Bioreactor > Thiocyanate-remediating > Anaerobic-Aerobic ...
AATAATATATACATATTCGAAAAAAAAATGCAAAGGGAGAAACACATAGTAAATAAATGTGGTAGAAAATGAAGGCCCACATGGCAATGATGATCTATTGCATAAAAAAAAGATCATCTAACATCCAGCATGCAACAGAGTGAGAGAGAGTAATAGCAATGTTGACTTAAAACTTAATCGGACCTCAGACACTTCCTGCGTTTATATAGGTCACTTGTATGTACGTATATACACACTCATTGATATATACGTGTGTGTGTGTGTGTGTGTACGTGCGTGCTGAGTTGCTGTGATGGTTTGATGTATAGACACTAATCTTAAACAAGGCCAATGTAACAACATAGAAAAAACTAACAAGGGCATTATGTATATATACACACTCATTGATATATACGTGTGTGTGTGTGTACGTGCGTGCTGAGTTGCTGTGATGGTTTGATGTATAGACACTAATCTTAAACAAGGCCAATGTAACAACATAGAAAAAACTAACAAGGGCATTATGTATATATACACAACAAGGAAGTGAAGAGCAAGAAAGATGTGAAATAAAAAAAAAAGGTCCCCTATCAATAAAACTTACTTGACAAATAAAGCTTGTTTGAAATTTTTCATCTTAATAGAAGAGAGAACACTTGTAATTTTACCTAACCTATATACTCGGCCTATTCCGTTATCTACTTCTTCACTCTTTCTCCCCCTCTCTCTCTCTTTCATATTTGCTGTTTAATGATTCTTACCATTACTACTATCTAACTATTACTCGTCAGTAAGTGCAGATCGATGGCATTCAATATATTCTTTTGTCTTGACCTATACACCCCTCTCCATATCTCGAATAAAAAAAACAACAAATCCTCTTTTGCGCTCAATCGAATCTGTTAGCTTTCTTACAACATCTCAAATTTCTCCTACTGTCTTATCGATATGAAAAGGGTGTGTGTGTGTGTATGTGTATGTATATGAACATAGGACTAAATTTTCTTTTCTTCATTTTCTTCTTTAATATTGCTTTGACTAGCGTTACTATTACTTTAAAGTAAACTCTTCATTACACATCATATACATCAAAGCATTTATATACACACACATCTATAGACATATAACATAATATGACCAAAAGAGAGAGTGTGTGTGTGTGTGTTCATCATACATTATACGAAAAAATTGCAAAATACTATCGAACACTATTTTGTCTTATGTTTTTTTTGTTGTACTGTGGAGACTCGTGCGTATGCGTGTGTCGTCGATGTCGCCGCCGGTATACAATTGAAAATTGATAATATTAGATGGCTGCACTAAAGAATACAGGTAGACGATATGTGAAGAGCAACTGTATATGTACGTATGTGACTAAAATCATTCATGGAACAGCATACGCAATGCTTCACATCACAATTGAGATGCAAATTGCCTTTTTTTTGTTGTTCGTCGTTAGTTTTTTTTCTTGATCGTTGTTAATCAGCCTCGTTTACATCTCGTAAACGAAGAAGAAAGAAAAGAACAAAAAAAGAGAAAGAAAAGTAGTTTTTTTTATTAAGTCACCAACACGAGAGCGAAGACTTTTCTCTTTTTCAATTGAAAATCATCGTTTTCATTTCTTTTTCTTCTCTTACTTATAACGTAATCTTGAATTATGATTTTCATTATTCGTCCAACCATGATAATCCGATTCACTATCAGTATCAATTGGATGCAAATCAGTAGCAAAATCAGGTCTAACAAAGAAAGAAAAAGTTCAATGTTTACATAATACGAGGATATTAGGAATTGAATTTTTACTCGACAAGAAAATCATTGACTATTGAAGCAGAAAGACGCAATGCATTTATCCATTGTGTCATCGTTTCTTTATTATCAGCTGATAGATAAACAGGTTTTTCATTCGAACTATTCGGATCATAAATCTATATTCGATAAACAAGATACAATGACAAAGAAAATAAAAACAAAAAACAAACTAATCTCAATCTACTTTGAAAGTATATCCTTTATGAGATATTGAATCATCGGAATTTGTAACTGATACTCGATAATTTCGAATATCAATCGTTTTTTCATATCGTTTATGATTTGAATCTTGAAGAGACGAAAAAATACGCACATACAATGAGATTGATTTTAATCGATTGCCTTAAATAAATATCTCGATTATTACCTTGATAGATAGACAATTGTTGATCTTGTAAATGAAGCCATCGCTTTTTCCAATGTTTAAAGGTTTTATTAGAATAATAAATATGCAAAAGACCTGATTTTTCAACGAGATTTGTCCTTGATGAAAGCCTACAAAATAAAAAAGAAAATCATAATATATTAGAAAAAGAAATATTTTCATTTTTTATTTCGAAATCAATAATTCAAATAAAATTTCTTTTGATCCTCACTCGTTTAAATATAAATAACGCATAATTATAACGGATTTTCTTCATCAAAATAAAACTAAGTCGTAAAGGCAACGATAGAATAAAATGAAGAAGAAGAATTTGATCTATTTCTCTCTATCAATCAATCGACCTTGTCCATATCGATGTAGATTAACAGCAGAAAAAAAACGAAAGGAATATATAAAAAAAAAGGGCACACAGGAAAAGACATTTTACAAATAAACATAGACTGTACACTGGCCGATCATCAACTAAAGATAAGAACATATGCACGTGTTTGTCTATCTATGCAGTTCATTTGTCGGACACGAAACATATTTTTAATATTCCTACCTGTTACTAGTCATGATCGGTGTCGTCGAAATTGTGTATTTGTAATTAGTTGTGGGTGATTTTTCTTGTACACGTCGATTGAATAAAAAAATTAAGAGAAATCATCAGAATCGACTGACAGTGTTTTTTTTTCGTAAGACTAGCAATCGTGTGAGAAAAAGAAACGAGCGACAGAGAGAGAACACGAAAGAAGAGAGATGAAGAAAGAGAACTCAATATGTTTTTTTTTCCTATACTTGATTTTTTTAAAAGCACGATGGTGTACGTGAAAGAACAGAACGCATCAGTCAGTAACGCCGGAAAATGAATCAGATCACACCTTGCTTGCATAAGCAAATAAATACCGTGTATACATATATACTTGTCATAAAGCCTCCGGCACACGTGTTCATAAACCGATTGTGTCACATATACTTGGCGATTTATGAGGTGTACTTTTCTCTCTGTTGAAAACTCATCTTTAAACATAAATATACAAGGCATAATATGTTTTCAACATCAAAATTTTATGTTATACAAGACCAAAAAAAAAGAAAAGAAGCAGAAAGAGACATGTGCATGCAAACACAAATCTGTACAGTTAATTTTTTGCAAACAAAAATAAATTCTTTTCTCGATTTTTATGATTTCATTTTGTTTTTTACACAATGATTTGCTTTAGGTGAGGGTGACGATGATGACGATGATGATGAACGTAGTTGTGGTTTTTCATACGCAAAATTAACTCGAGAACGAGATGATGTTCTCTTTTTTACACCATTTCCATTGGCCGATGTGGAATCTAAATATAGAGAAAAAATAAAACAAGAATTCATTTGACTAATCAACTAAATCCGTCTAACGACTTCATCTCATACAGGATTATCATTTTCGAATAGTATTTATATGTTAAATCATGTCCTTGAATTCGAATGCGAAAGAGCATCAGCTTGGAATACGATACTCGTTAATGAACGATTTACCTTTTCTTTTTTTTTCTTTTATAAAATTCATTTGCACGTATATTCAATTTAAAGAAGAGAATGAACTCATTCCTCTTTTTCTCTTGTTTATTTAATAAACATTTGAGTTAAGCTAGTAAAGTAATCGAATACTTAACTTCAATGTCATAATATATGTATATATGTCATAAGAAGTTTTTTTCTTCTTCTCCTCTCCTTCTAATCGAATTCTTACTTGAGTGATTTTCTTCTTCGATGTTTTGTTTGGTTTTTTTCTTCGTCGAACATTCATCATCATCTCCTCCACCACTATGTTCGCTCGTACGTTTTTTCGGTTTCATTCCGATTGGTAATTCACTAACAGTTGTTATTGTCATTGGTTTAAGTTTAAGTTTAAAATCTTTGGGCAAATATGAAACGGCATTGTAACGTATTTTTTTAAAATACATTTCCGACAATGGTACATTCGAATTTGCACGACAAATCATTAATGATGATGCGCGTTGAGAGAGAATCACATAGGTTAAATCAACGAGCACATGAAGTTTTTTTAATGCATCTTTTCGTTCGGCTTTTTCGTCTTTATCCGATGATATTGTAGCATCTTCCGATGATTTTATTGATCGTAATAAACCTTTATAAAATAAACCAACGGTTGTATCACAACGTAATAATAATGTATCAAGGAGAAAGAGTATGTACTCTGTCATTGTATGCAACATTTCAATGTCATCATAGAGAATAAATGCTGGAGATTTCGAAAGAAAATAAAGAAAATATGTAAGAGAATACTCGGGATATAAAGTGTAATCAAGAGGTTTGTCATCGATTGATGATGAATTACTTTCATCGTCATCATTATCATCGACGTGCTCATTTCGAGTCGATGAACTGCCATTAGTTGAATGTGCTGTTTTATAGGATAATTGTTGTTTAATATGTTCACGTCGTGTATCAATTATTTGTAACATTAAACGACGTATTTGTTCTCGATGTTCACGTTCGGGTTCCTTGGCTGCAAATGCTAATAATGCAAGTAATTCGATCGGACATGTTGGATCACGTAAATGTTCGGCTAATTTACGATAGGTTCGTTGACGAATTTTCGATGATGGATCCTGAAAGAAAAAAATAAAAATAAGAACTCTCAAATTTTCCATTCAATGAAAATCGTACACGAAGCAATGTGATAATCATGAGAAAATCATCGGGTTTAATTCGAGAATAGAAATAAACATTTGTTATTAGTTTTAATAAACAAGATAAACCACAAAGTTGAATATAGATGATTTCATTTTCACTAGTAGACAAAAGAAAAATTTCGATTCATTTTTTGTTGAATGAAGCTTTTGCTTTACCTCATTTCTTCAATAAAATCTTGATCTTTTTCAATCGCTTTTCGAATGAGTTTATAAGTAAGAAGAAATAAGCCAGCTGAACTTTCTTTCAAACCTAGAATTGCTCGTGTCATAGCTTTAATTAATTCTCGTTTAACTCGTGTATCTGCACTAATTTCTGGATCGACATGTGGTTCATCAGGTAACATCGTAAAATTTCCATGTAGAAATGAACTCGAAAAATGTTCGCCATCATCATTATTATCGTCTGTTTGTTGTTTATCAAGAATTGTCTTTGAAAGATTCGTAAGAATTCGTTTGCCTAAATGAGCTAATTTAGTTGGCGATAATTGAATCATATGTCCGAGTAGAACAAGTCGAGTTATGAATTGATCACTATCGAATTGATCGTATTGAGTATCCTGAAAGAAGATTTCGATCGTTTTGAAGATTGAAATGAACAACTTTTTCTTTTACATCGATTAGTTTTTGAAGAAGTTCATCTTTGCTATTCGAACGAAGAGCACAAAGACAGTAGAGTGCTCGTTTAGCGATCGGCGGATGAAGAGTTAAATAGGAATTCAATTCCGAATCGAGCAGAGTTTGTTGTTCGACTGAAGTGAAGAGAGATGCACAAGCTTCGATTGTACGAAGGAGAATTGGTGCTGAATTTAAAGAAGAAGACGAATTTCATTATGAGAAAAATGAGACAACAGCTGACCTAGCTCGAGCACACGTTGTTTTAAAAGATTACAAAGTAATTCTAACGAATCTGTTGAATTGAAAATCATTGGATGTTGAATGAAAACTTTTAATAATTGATTTATATTTTCATAATAACTCGTCGGTTGTTCGGGTTCTATTTATGAATAATAAATCGAAGAGATGTTCTAATTCAATATTCTTCTGTTTTTTTTTACCATTGGAAACTTTGTCGAAAATATAACTCAACAAATGACTAACAGTTTCTTGATCGAATAAAATCGTTGAAATCTTTTCGAACATTGTTTTTATCAATCCACACATTTTCGTAAATTGTCCTTGTGTTTGATTGTCATTCGTTGTCGTTGATTGTTGATCATCGACAGGAAAACGTTTCTGTTCTTTGGTTGCTTCTTCTAACAACGTTTGTCCGATGCCACTCTAAACAAATTCTCATTTATTCAAAACGTTTTTTCTTTGGCCACCGAGCAAAATTACAGCTAGGGCATAGCATTCTTTCGATTTCATTCGATCGGATATAGCTTGTTTGAATATATTCAAAATACTCGATTGATTCGATTGTTGTTTATGTTGTTTGATAGCATAGATAGCAAATGCTTTAAGAACTGATTCGGTTTTTTCTGGATTAGGTAGACAACCTACGTGAAAATATCGAATTTAAGAATTTGATTTGAACAAAACAAAAAGGTAAAACGAACGTAAGGCAATAGCATGAAGAAGATTGACGAGTTTTAGCTCGATTAATTGTTTGTCATCGTTTGTTGTTTTTGAATCAGCCATTTGAAGACAAAAATCAATCATTTTGTCTAATTGACGACGAAATCTAGTGGCAAAAAAAGAATACGTTCAAATAGCAAAAATATCTAATTCAACTTACACAAATTTACTATTAATTATTTCACGAATTGCACTGCAATGAACATATTTAAATAAATATTTATTTAATCTCTGTCGAATAATTTACCGTTGAGCATTTTCAGACACATTCGAATATAAAATAAGTAGAACTCGAATTTTTTCATCGATATTTCCATCCCATGGTATCAACGAAAATGTCAATAATCTCTCGACTAACAATCTAAATCACACAATTCTTTCGTTTTCATCATCAGTTTTTCATTTTCATAAAAATATTTACTTGTCTTGAATAGTTTTTTGATAATATAAATGAATTATACAATTAGCTATCCATGTCAATTGTTTTTGAATATCTGCCGACCAATTGGCATTGACACATTCTTTCTTGTAAATATATCCGAGATAATCAAGAGCTTCCTTTCGAACTTCCCACTTGACGAAAAGAAAAAACGAACGAACGAATTTTTTTTTTGTCATTTTCAATTCATCGAAAAATCTTCTCCTACGATTTTATCTCTCGAACGTTCGCATAGAATTTGCTTGATTTTTTCGCTCATTTCAATTGGATTCGAACTTGTTATCGTACGAATTTGAGTTATTAACTGCAAACGAATATTTGTGTCCGTTGACAAACTCAATTGACTCATGACGTCTAATCAGAAATGTGAGAACAAAAAAGTAGCAATAACGAGATAAACCTTCGAGATCAATTAGCAGATCCGGTTGATTGAGAGCGTAACTTTTAAAATATTTCAAACACGTTAATTGTATTTCAGGTGTACCAATTTTAAATCTATGATTGAATGAGAAAATCGAAAGAATATGATTCAGTTCGATCGATTTACTGTTCGAGATAGGTTTTCCAAAGTCTTGGATATTTCTGTGCGAAATCATTATTTGGTGAACTTGTGATGTAAGCAATGATTTTCACAGCATCACGACGATGTTTTTCATTGGAAATCTTTTTGAATCAAATCAATAGGAAAAAATAAAATTCAAAGAATTCTTTTACGGTTAATCGATGTTCAATGGTCGGAATGAGATCTTCGACGATTGATTCCGATATGCGACATAATTCATCGAAAACATTGTAAATTTTCGCATGCAAATGCAAAGAACCCGTGTCTTCATTGATTAAAACAGTTTTAAAATACTGAAAGATTCGAATTTCAATAATAAAATTACAAAAAAACGAAGAGAACATTCTACTTCAACAATAGCTGGTTTAAGAGTCGATTCTGTTCGTTGAATAATGGCTTTGACTAAATCATAACATTCTTCTCGTAATTTCTATAAAAACGACACATATTTCGTCTTTGAAATCAAATCCAACTTCAAAAAAACAAACAAAACCTTTTCCGGATCGATAATTCTCGCGAATAAGATTTCTATTAATTCAAATGGTATCGATTCATATTCAGCAAGAATCACTGATACAATATCAATCATGAGATTTTTCAATTGTTCACTATGTTTTTTCCTACAAACGAATAATAATCTCTCGTAGGAAATCGTTTAATTAGTTTTGAAACATACTGTACAACATTGAAGAGATTATTTAAAACAACCGAACTGATCTGTGTGCCACGATTATCTTCGAGATTAACAGCTGGAATAAACGATTGAACCATGCTTAAATTCTATGTTGAGATTTGGGTTTTTTTTTCAAGGAGATTTTTAAATGAGAAATTCAATTACTTCAAGAAGATAGTATCGACGAGTAAACAGCGGATCATCAAGCCTTTTCAAACCGAGTAATTGTTTGGCAAGAAAAAGAAACATATTCTAGATTTAAAAAAAATCATTTGCTCTTTTCTGAGTTTTCGTTTGTTTGTTTGTTTACCATTAATTTTTCTGTTGGTACATCCGGTAAATTCGGCGCATAGATCCGAATAATATCAGCAATACAAATCGCAGCATAAAGTTGAATATCAGCACGTTCATGAGAAAAGAAAAAATCGTCCAATAATGTCTTGAAAAGTCCGGTGAAATAATGTCGTTTTTCATAATTCTGTGGTAATGATTGTAAAAGTCTTTGATTTTTCTGCAAAAAAGAAAAAACAAAACGGATAATTCCAAGTGAAGAAATAATTCTCTTTACAGTTAAATTATCTAATAATTTATTCGTTGGTAAACTTGGATTGACACTCAAGACTTGCGATGGTTGAACATCAGGCACTTCAGAATTTGATTCCGTTGTCTCGGCCATGAAAAAAACGAGATGAAACACAAAATCTTTCAATAAAACTTTTTTGTCTTTGTTTGATTCAACGTTTGTTTTCATTGGTTTAGTGGGAAAACTTCAATAATTGATAGATGTCGATATTTTTTTATATAGAAATTCTGTTAAAAGTTTATTCATTCATTAAAAACATACAGAGACACAACAAGAGAAATTCACGGACGGATGAAAATTAAATTTAGGCTGAGAGTTTCACAAAATTCTCGAGATATTCGCCATATTTGCCAAGTAAAAACATGATGACAAAGCCTAGGATTAATCCAATGTTTTGACATAAAAGAATTTTGAACTTCAAAAGAGCGGTAACTGGCTTTTTATTCTCACGATAATCTTTTTCGATTTCATCACCCATTGAAACCAATTCTGGAATCTAAATCAAGAAAAATATTTATTCAAAACATAAAAAAACAAACGAGCGTTCACTAACCATATCCGTTAAACCAATATAAACAAACATTCCTCCAGCTAACGCATAGATCCATGAATGAACTTGTTCTAATTCTCCTAATTTAGCTCCGAGAATAAAACCAAAGTAACAACTACATGCCGAGACAAAATTCATAATCAATGCTTGACCAATTGTGAGGCCACTACTCAAGAGAACAGCTAGATCTCCAAGTTCATGAGGAAATTCTTCACATATAATCGGAAATGACATCCGTAAACCGAGACCTATCGACGTTGTAAATGCTGCGCCTAGAGTCAAACCATCGATGAAATTATGTAACATATCACCGATGATTATCATCCAGCCAGCAGCTTTCATTGTTTTCAGACTTTTTATGAGACTATGCGATGGTTTTTCACGAACAATAGTCTGAAACACAAAATATTTTCGTCTTTCTTGATAATCAAATAAAAGTCTCGTACTTTTGAGATGAAATCAATGGACGAACGTTTGGAATTCTTTCTTCCAATCTATCGAAAAGCAAAACTCGACAAAATAAACAAATCATCTATCGAATTTAACGTACTAGATCATCATGTTCACCATGGTCATGTGTGCAAATAATCTAAATAAATCAATGATTTAGATATAAAAATGTGGTTCTTTAGTAATGAATACGAACAGTTTCAATACGAAAAAATATACTTAAAATTTGATCACGCATATAAAATATGTAGATAATTATCACTGCTACGAGACTTTTATTCAAATATGTATGATGAGTATCAATATCTGGAATATTGAATGCCTAAAAACAAATTCAAATTTCTCATTTTTTGTTCTTTTCATTTTGAAAATTCAAGCAAACCATTGGAATTAAATGAAAGATTCCTGAGCCAGTTAATGTTCCAACAGCTAAACACCAAAAAAAAATGAACTACTGATATAAACTATCCTTCTCGCTTCGCGTCTTACCCAAACCAATAAAGGCACTTAAGATCCATTTGAATGCTGGTTTCTTTCGAAATGGCAATATGACAGCTCCACAAAGTGCCGAACAATTTATAAAAGTCACAGTCAACAAACCAATAATAACATCTTTGAAAAAGAAAAATTTACAACAAACAAACAAAAAAACTTTTCATTCATTTACTTTTCCATGAGGTTCGTCGATTTGTTTTCGTACAATCATTATTTAATTTCACATAAATTAAATTTGGTACAATTCGTTCTAGATCATTTCGATTGACATTCTCGTATTCATGAAGTTCATTCAACGATTGAAAACACTAGAGAATATATTCATTTGATTTATTTATTTTTTGTTGTTGTTTTTTTTTCTACATACTTTATTGAATTCATCTGGATAAGTTTGATTGTTATTCTCGATTGTTTGAGCGAGTTTTGTCGAAAATAAATTCAACTTTTCTCGACTATTTATACGTGAATAAAGAATATTTTCTTCGATGAGGGATAAATTGAAATTAATTGTTAGAACGCTTTTGAATTGAAGAAGAACAATAAAACTAACTATATTCAGAATCATTATCTAGAACAATTTGAATGAGAAAATTTTTTTATTAACTATTTTAACTAAAATACGAAGATTATCACAGGCAAAGAGAAAAAGAAACACTAAGAACTACCAGAACAAATTATTCGAAAAGGATCTCGTTGACAAACATATTGAGAAACATGAATACGATGATAATATCTCCAGAGAATAGCGAGCATCAATGCAATTAGTACGCCAATAATTAGAAATATATTTTGACAAAGAAGAATTAAGCCTTTTAGTAAACGTCGTTGTTGAGCGGTTTGATTTATGTCTTTAACAAGATCTTGTAAATGTTGACCGAAATCGTTCAATTCAGGAATCTTGAAAATAAAGCAAAGAGAAATGAAAATTCGAAAACATTCTACAATATTTACTAATATGACTAAGGCAGTATAGAAAAGAGCACCGTAGACAATTGAATAAATATATTCTTTTTGCAAGACAGCCGTTTGTATATTAAATTGTTGATGCATTTCGACGATCATGCCGCCGATAAGATACCCGAGAAGGAGACAAACAAACGAAACAAAGAGAAATTTGAGGCCAAGTTTTCTGCCGATCGACGTCAAAAGTTCTGAACAATTGATAATGTTTTTTTGTTGTTTTCTTTCGTCAATTAAAATTCAAGATTTGCTTACGTGAATGTCGTCGAAAACCTTCACTCAATATCATTAACCACAAAACTAAACCAATAAAATAATCATGTGACATCGCTGTTGCAAATCCACAACCATAGATCAAGTCATTTGTCAGATCGTAAATGACATGATACAGCGTCAAGTTTTGTTTATATTTTTCGACTTCATGATGTGATGAGTGACGACGATTAGTGTTCGTTTGCAAATCGGTTTGCTCATCAATATTTTCCTGTTCGACATCGAATGCAGACTCGGAATAACCATGATGAACATGATCCTAAATAAATCATAGGTAAAATCTTGATTTTTGATTTATTCAGAAGTCAGTTGATTACGCGCTCGTTGACATGAAATGTGCCATGCATTCGAGCTATTTGAATCATTGATCCATCTGATGATTGTACGACGGGTTGATCTGTGTTTTCATCGGTAGTTGGTTCGAATTGCATCTGAAATATCACATGATTATCTAGTGAGCTAAAAACAACGGCTGCCTACCTCATCAACTCGAAATCGAAATCGAAGTAATTTTTCAACGATAAAAAACAGAAAAATACCAAATAGAACGACTGTTCCACGGAGTAAATATGTGTAACTAAAATCTTCATTGGGAATTTCATAGATCTGCAAAAGCAAACAAACAATTTTCAATTTCTTCTTCGTTTTCGTTTCGTACATGTGGTATTAAATGATAAATAACCGTGCCAAGAATAATTCCACATGTAAACGCATTGAAAGCTAATCCTAACCAAAGATGATATTTTACCGGTGGCACACGAACATCTTCGGATGGATTTTTCAGAGCTTCGGCATGAGTCGAAAGTATTCGAGTTATTCCGTTCGATGTTAATGCCGATGAATGTTCACCCGAGAGTGAAAATACAATAAAATGAATTAATTTCATGAATAAAATCAAGAGAATACCGGAAACCCATCCTGAAATAAATGCGCACACTAGAAAAAAAAGAAAGAAATTCTGCAAAATGAAAATCACGATTCAATAGCGGATATTGTTTCGTTGGTGGTAATTGTCGTTCACATCCGGAATTTTCCACTGTATTCAAAATAGCCGGAAGGAGAAGTCGAAGATCATCTTTGGATAGATTTAAATTCTTTGGATCGTAACCATGTGCATAGAGTAAATCCGATGCGGTTTCGAAACACTTGAATATCGAGAAAAACAAATATTCAAACAAAAAAAAATAGTTTTATCTACCGAATTTTTGAGATCATCTTCAGTGTAAGTATTTAAACGAATTTTTTCAAGATTAATCGGCGATACAACGGTATCGATAATTCGATGTTGTCGAATATCATGAAGAAAGTTTTGATAGAATTGATTGAACGAATGAAAATCACGGAGATTTTGATGAATTAAATCGAGATAAGATAATTCGATTGAATTCGATAAGATTAAAATTGGATAGGAAAATAAACAGAAGACCAATAGATTCATCTGTAGAAAACGATTTTAGCTTAGAGATACACAAAATACGTCGAGTTTCTTTTTTTTTTTCTATTCGGTTTTAATGTGCAGCGAACCATAACACCGCATCATGTGTTGAAAACGATAAGAGTCTCTACGTATAACTACACATGACAGATAAGCAATACTCTCGAAAAGAAAAAAAACAAGATAGTCGTGCATTTCAATGTCGAGAAAATTAGTTTCTAATATCAAAAGTCGATTGACTGCAGGGAATTACTTTTTGATTTATTATGTCTAATAAATAAATATGTATATCGATGTGTTTGTTTATAAAATAAAAACAAAGATTTGAACAAACAACGTTTCGAAAAGAACGAGTAGCCAAGTCCTAATCATTTTTGTTTTTTTTCTATGTTCTTGTTGTACTTTTTCCATCATACGATGATTACATGATTGTGATATAGCTGATACATTGACTGGATTGGAAGACATTTTCCGCCAATGGGTTTTTTCAGTTGATTCTCCATGATGATTGAAAGAAACGATCGTATACGTGCTCTTGCTTTTATCTGTAGTTTTTTTTTTCGACAAGAAAATCAGTGAAGAGTAATCATAATGATGGCTGCATCGATTGAAAGTGATCAAGTACCGTTTTTGTCGACATCTTCTCAAGGAATCGATATGATCGAAGGTGAATTGACATCAGCAATTCGTCAGACAGATCAAAATCAATTATCAACACTCGATGAACCCGTTATCGAAACGATAAAACGTTCGTTGAAATTCGATTTCCTTTTTTTATATTCGCTTTTTTTTTAATTTCAGGTGATCTACTTGCTGTTTTTCGTAAATTTGGTCATGCAATTATTCCACGACATTCATCAACGCTTTTACAACAATGGGATCTATGGGGACCATTGATTCTCGTAACGACATTAGCCATTCTTCTTCAAAGTAATGCAACGAAATCTAGTGCAGGCGTTCAATTTGCTGAAGTATTTACATTAATGCTTATTGGATCCATAGCTGTCACTGTACGTTCACAAAAAAACATTTTCTTCTCATTATTTATTTAACTTTTAGATCAATTCACAATTACTCGGAGGAAAAATCTCATTTTTTCAATCTGTCTGTGTACTTGGTTATTGTTTATTACCATTATTAATTTCGGCATTAATCAATAATATACTTCTATACATTCCAAGTCGATCAACGATACCTATCCTTCATATAATTCGTTTTCTTATTGTTATGTTAGCATTTGCTTGGACTATGTATGCAAGTGTACGTTTTCTCGGTCTAACACAACAACCCAATCGACGTATGCTTGTACTTTATCCGATATTTTTATTCTATTTTCTCATTGCTTGGTTGATTATCCTACATGCACATCCAAAATAAATAAATAACAAAGCAAAAAGAGAAAGATTTTTTTTTTCTAATTGACTGTATAAATAAGACGTTTGATTACTCTATTCATCAAGTATGAAATGTTTATTATTATGCAAAACATGCAATCTTATCTCGGAATTTCTTTTTGTTTTATTTTAAGCTTCTATCAAAGATACGAATGAATTACAAATATAAACTTATTCTTCAGACAAAATCGAGGTACTATCATTTCCTTTTATTGATTAATATGCTCATAGTTAAGTAACAAAAACTGTCATCATTAACGGTTTTAGTCTAAGAAGAAGAAAAAACTAATGTTTACATTAACCATCGTGATGTTAATGAGAAAACATACAAGATTATCTTTGACAAGTATAAATAATCGAATGAGTTCAAATCGATCAATGGAAAACGGAAAGCGTTTGTCATTTTGTCTTGTAGTTTTCTTCTGTCAGATGAAAATAAAGAATTTAATTATTAATTCGATTTTCTATTTCTTATTTTAATAAACACGCGTTCTCTTTCTCTATCTCTCTCGCTCTGATAAAAAGAAACGAAAAACAAAGAATGTATCACGAGTGAATAAACGTAAGTGCAAAAAAAACAAACAGAAATCAAAGGCGAACTTTTAAAAAGCAAAAAAAAAAGAAATATATTTATAAAGAATATAATTATGTATAAATACATAAAAGAACAAACGAAGCAAAAGAAGAAAATTCTCGTTAAATACAAGATCTATTATGTATTTCTAAAATTCAGCAAATTCTCTTGGATAACGTTCGGTTGAGCTGACAGTCAATGGTTGTTCTTCATATGTTTCGTAATTGTCTCGATCTGTTCGCGGGATAAATGGTGCTGGAATAGTTTTTTCATAGATTGCAATGAAGTCGATATCTTTAAACCAACGATGTTCTTTAATATCACGAACACCCGGTCGAAGATTACCGTATCGTCGTGTTAGATCAACTTGAAGAAGATTTTTCAGTAGATCTTTTAAATCTACAGTAAAATGATTTGGAAAACGAACACGACCGGATACGATTTTTTCATAGATTTGAATTGGTTGATCAGCAAAAAATGGTGGATAGCCCGCACTCATTTCATACTAAATCATATGCATTTATTATTATTTTTTCTTCTTTTGTCAATTATCTTACCATTAAAACACCTAATGCCCAATAGTCCACACCTTTGTTATAGCCGCGACTCAGAATTATTTCAGGCGCCAGATATTCTAAAATAAATGCAAAGATGTTAAGTATGTTAATGTTTTTGAATATCATCGTTTATCAAAAATTGGAATGTGAGGAGAAAAATGTGTACCTGGTGTCCCGCATAGAGTCC
>Ga0209922_102543_pt1 | contig 15543 bp, 14 predicted proteins | sample ThiBiot_500_biof_FD_183946 | JGI IMG/M metagenome (GOLD analysis project Ga0209922, IMG submission 183946) | Wastewater bioreactor microbial communities from Cape Town, South Africa - Thiocy_expt_500_biof (SPAdes) | ecosystem: Engineered > Bioreactor > Thiocyanate-remediating > Anaerobic-Aerobic ...
TCATTTAATACGTGAAGAAAAGCACCACGAATATTCATTTGACCACCATCCACTATAAATTTCATCAATACTTCGATATTTTCACGATTTTTTTTTGAAAATATGACTCACATCCTTTCTTTACAGGTTTGTCTGATTTTTCATTTGAAGAACTTGTTGTGATACCATGTGAATGGCCATGATGTTCGTCATCGTCATGTGTATCATCCGCACATAATTGTTCTCCTTCGCCCATTTCGATACTATCTTCATTCTTCTTATGTCCATTTTGATTTTTGGCCTTTTTATGACTTCCACCATGCGAATGTCCATGACTCATATCACCTAGAAAACAAACAGATAAACATTGTTGATATCTTGAGAGTTTGTTTTGAAAGACAAACCGCCAAGAATAAGTAAGGCTAATATATTAATCACTAATCCAATAACGCCAACGATAACGTACAGTTTCAGTCGACTTCGATCGATATCTTCTGGAACTGCTAAACGTTTAATAGCTTGAACGAGAATTGTGAAACAAAGTGACATTAACAATATACAATTGACCATAGCGCCTAATTCTTGTGCTCGTACCCAACTATAAACAAAGAAATAGTTTTAAAAAAGAACAGAGAACTATTTACCCAAATGTATTTTTTGCTGATTTACGTTTAGAAATCTAAATAATTGTTTTCTTTCGAAAATGTATTTGATCACAAAACAAAACTTACTCGTACAGATACCATAGCAATAATTAAAGCTCCACTATCGCTAAGCATATGAATTGCATCGGCAACAATAGCTACTGAATGAAGCATATAACCAGCTATAAGTTCGACGAAGAAAAATCCGATTGTGAGAAGTAAAACAGTTCCCAATCGACATGTTTTCGATGCATGAAGTATTGATTTTCCTTTGCCATGAGAATGTGAATGTGAATGCGAATGCGTATGTTGTGCCATCTGAAGAAAAAAACAATCGTTCCTAAAACAGAAACACATTCGAATAAGTCATTACATTTCGCAGAAGGTCTGTTTTTTGGAAAATCTTATGTCGTTTTTCTCATATTTGATATTAAATATAATAAAAAATGAAGTTGCAATATTTGAGTAGATTGACACTCGTCAACATAGTATAGAACTTTATGTCAAACACTCTCAAAGTATAAGCCTGTGTGCTATGATGATGATAATGTCTTATTGCTTTCCTATTGGTTAATTCAATTGAACCATATAGAAAGATTTTCTTGTTTTTTTTTCTGTATGATAAATTAAACAGAAAATATTATTTTTCTTTCGATGAATCTTTCATGTGAAAAAGTACGTTAAAATTAAATTCGAAAAAAAAACTATTTTTTTTTATTCGCGTCATTGAGAAAATGTTTGGATATGCTTACATACAAAGGTTAGTTACCATGGATATCCATTGGAACGTATGATGGCGTTTTCATCAATATAGAATTGTATGTTGTCCTGTCAAGTGGACGAGAAAGAAGAGAAAAAAAGCAACAAAAAAACCGATTGATAGAATGTAATCTGAAAATCACTACAAACAAATCAAACTTAACATAGATTTTCGTTTTATTTCAGAGATTTTATCAATTAAAATTTCTATTCAATGGCAACGTTCGATCAAATGATTATTGATGATCGAGATTTAGCAAATCGATATTTCGGAGATAGTAATCTCGATAATCTCGATGATGATCAATATCTTTTTTCCAAACCAACAACAACAAATCAAGACCCATTTACATTACATTCGGATGATCCCAATGACACCGCAAATACGAATCTATTTGGACGGCGAGTTTTTCTCGAATCACCATCACTTGGTAACAAAGAAGATGAAGATCTATACAGGTAATCAAATGAGTCATTGCTGTGAAAAGCAAAACTCCGAATCTATTTCGATATTTCTGTAGATATGTTCCAAGTCGTTTGAGTGATCATGCAACGACTGTGCTTGGTCCGGTGCCACCAGCACCTACCGCCGATACACTTATTGATTCACTTGATTTTGAACTAGATTTACTTGGAGCAACAAATACACGTCATGCAATACCTTATCGAACGAATACACAAACATTCGACGCATCGAAACCACCAGCATCTTTGACACAACTAACAAACCCTTTAACACCAATGACAAACATGAGAAGGTAAAAAGAAAACGGTTATCTCGGCTGGGTTCTCTTTTCTTATTTTCGAAATCAATCGATTTTTAGCACAACATTTGAATTTGCACTCATTTTTCTTCTTTATTACACGAAAAAAAAAAGAAAAATTTGTCTGTTGTTAACGTACAGAGAATATTTGTGCATAAATTTGTGTTTTTTCCTGTTTAGCATAATTTAAAATTCAAACTATTTGAGGTTTCATTAAACTTGAAAGAAAACGAGATCTTTACATTTATCTTTCGAATGAATATTTGTGTTTGATATTAAAAAAAAACTTTATCGTTAATATATGGAATCAAATCTTTTGGGTTACGTAATATCTCGAATTCGATATCAAACTTCATTTTGTTTCGTTGAAAGATATACTTTACTTCAATATGATGATTTCATTCTAAACATAGAAATTCATTCAATAAAGAAAAAGAAAAAGAAAATATTTTGTTGAAGTTAAACGAGCGTTTCTATTTTTCGCTTATTTACTATTAAAGGTTTCATATTAACTAACAAAAACAATCTTGTTTAGTGTTGTGATTCGTATATTCGATATACATATTCTAATTTTAGAGCTGATCCTCGACAAGATCCACTTATTGGTCCATTACTTGCTGAACTCGATGCAATGTCAACTCAACAACAACGTCTAACGCAGGCACAACCACCAGCACCACCCATTCCTGCCTATCGACGAAATTCAGTTCCCTACGAACAAAATTTCAGTCGACCACCTGCCCAAAGTCAGGCTAATAACGGTAAAAATTCTTGTAGAGAATATATTCTATAACAAAAACGCCCTTCACCATGAATTCTTATTTCTTTTTCTTGTTTTTTGTTATGTATATGTAAAAACCATTTGATAAATGTTTTCTCGCCAGCGGCAAGGATATGAAAAATGATTGTTTCAATCTTAAAAAGTCTTCATTTACACCTAATCGAGCATGTTGTTTCGGAGGATGTGATTGACTAAAATTGCAAACATCGAGAGAAAAAAGAGAAGTGCGTGCGTTGATAAGAAGCGAAAATGTCAGCAACTTGATTGATTTTTTTCTCGTTTTTTTTGTTGCTCGTTTTTAAGTTTTCTTCTATTTGTAAGAAAAACAAATTTGAATGAGACGAGTGCAGTGAAATGGTATTAGCGATAATTGTTTGTGTGACGCGTTGCTCGCGTTTATAAGAGTCGTCATAAGAACAAAAAAAATATTCGAGAAAAAAAAATGAGAAAGAAAAAATGAATGAAAGAAAGAAAGAAAAACTAACAAAACATAAACATTAGTCGATATACTAAGTAACGTAGTGAAGAAATTCTCCTTTTGCTTGAAAGAATGTCAAGCAGATCGGATAGAAACGAGTCGATTTGATATTAACGAAGAATTGTGCGGTTATATTGATTTATTTTTGTCTTTTAGCTTTAACGACTACAAATAGTCGTACTGGAAATAATAATTTATTGAATAATGATTTGTACGATTCACTTGAACCTCGAGAACAACAACGTCAACAGATTCCATCGTCTGCTCCGAATATAAATCAATCTCAATTCCAACAACAACAGCAACAGCAACAACAACAACATCCTCCTCAACCACACCCTCAATTACCAAATCGACGATCAAATATGAATAGTACCGACATATTCATGCCTTTATCTTACAATGATGGACCAACATCATTTCTAAGTAATTTTGGTACCGATGATCAGTTATTTCAACAACCATTATTCAATGCTATCGGACAAAATTATGTATCGAATCCACGACAACCACCACCAGTCGTACCTCAACAGCAATCACAATTCGATCAGCGTAATACAACTTTTGATCAATCATATGCTAGAATGTCTCCACCTCCACGATCAAACTATCCTCCACCAAACAATAACAACAACAACAATAATCCACAACAACAACCATTCTCTAATCGACAACCTGCATACAACAATGACAATGATCCATTCAGTGAACTTCATGATATGTACGGTCCATCACAATATTCTCGTGCACCAGCAAGTCAACCTGAACAACCAAGAATAGTTCCTCAGCCACCGGCAAGTCAACCACAACAACGTCGACCTCAACCACCTTCGTCTCAACAAAATCAATATCAACCACCATCATCATCATCTCAATATGATCGACCAAATTATAGCCAAGATCCATACAATTCCAATTATGAATCGAACAATCAAGAAATGTTCTTCACCGATCATAATGACGATCAACTCGATCAATTCTCGGATCCACAACATCTACCACCTATATCTCAACGTAATAACGATCAACACATGGATCAAGATTCTCGACGTCAAGGTAAACACTCTTCAAATGTTTTTTTTGTTGTCATGAGTCATTGTTTTTCTTTGTCTAACAGCTGTTTGGAATGAATTGCAACGAACGAATGCGAAAGTCCAAGAGAAAAATGCGAAAAAACGTGAATCTGTTAATCGTCGCGAACAATTACTCAAAGGAAACTACGGTTCGAATAATAATTGGCCTTCAACTAACAGTCAACACTCATCAGCTCAAGCCAAAATCGATACACGTTCGCAAGTTCCACGTCGTCCACCGCCGGTTCCCGTACCGAAAACGAATTACATCGACGAAAACATCGATATGATTAAGAACAAAGAAAATTTCTATCATCGATATCCAGCAAAAAAATATGAAAATCTCTACAGCAAACGAAAAGATCTCGCTGGAGAAGGCAATAGTGATAAAAAACGCGAACCAACACAAAAGTAAATCGAAAATATCGAATCATTTCATTTTCAACAATGAAAATTTCTCTTTTAGTACACGTACGGAATTTGAACAAACGCAAACAGAGTCCTATAATAATCCAACGACGGCATATTCCGATGCACAACATCGTTCGAGTTTACCTGTCACGATAAATTTAAATCAGGAGAATAATTCACAACGAGGAAATCTACCTGGCTCAATTACCATTCCTCTCGGTAACTCTCGATCTATTGTTAATCGATTTGTTGACTTTCATCTTTTGTTTTCAGACAGTCAAGTTACGCGAGAAGGCGATAAAATCTCCGTTAATATCGATCTACGACTTGTTGACTTACAAAACCTTAAACAACAACAGAACAGAGAGCATCCAGATTGGTCAGGTCTCGATCCATTGGATCGACACATACGAAAATTAGAACAAAGTCTCGATCAAGTAAGATTCGAACTTCTCGTTCAGTTTTGTTTTTTCGTCCATGAATCGTACAGATAATTTAACGTAAATTCAGTTCAGAAAGGCAAACAGATTTCATCGAAAAAAAAGTCTCTTGTTGAATGTCGATGGATAAATTGTTGTTGTCAACGACGTCGACGACAACCGCAAGTAGCTTCGTCTTCGTTCGAGCGCATTCTTGTTTTGCTGTTCTTTTTTTTTGTTTCTCTCAAAATTTAAATTGACTCTTTCTTCGTCGTTTAGTCACTACCGCAAACATATTCTCCAACGCAACAACGATCGCCAACATTCTCAAATCCGAGCATGAATCCGTCGGTGGGACGTTATGGAAAGACGACGACCGGTGCTGCTCGAGGTGGATACAGTCCGCCGAATTATCGTTCGGAACAATATCAATATAATTACAGCGATAAAGGACAAGAAGAAAGTAAGTCGATTTGTTGTTGTTGGTTTTTTTTCAAGGAACTTGATTCGATTTTCTAATTTTGAAGATTCTTATTTGGCTAAAATGAATCGTGTGAAGAAAGGATCACATTTCAAACCGTATAGTGGTCAAGATTATGAAACATTCAAGAAGAACTATGGATTTGGTACAGGTTATCTTGGCTTTGATTTTGATAATCCTAATTATAAAGAAAAAGTAGAAGATTTCATATTGATAAATCTTGATGACATTTGTTTTCTTTTGTATCTAGAGTGATAAATTAGCTAAAACCAAAGAATATGCTCAACAAATTGAAGTGCGTAATAAGAAAAAATTAGCCGAAGCACCTCGTCGTACTTTATCCGACACTCGAATACCAACCGAAGCATCGAAAACTCAACGAGTATATACACAATCATCAATCATCAATAAAAACATGAACTCTTCTTCTTTTTTCTAGGCACTCGAATATGCTCGTGTATCTACTCGTCATAAACCACAATCAGGTCCAACAACTCGTCCGTTTCCATCTGATATGAATGGTAATCCACAACAAGGTCGTCGTCCCACTGAAGTTGTCAATCGTCCACCAGCCATACAAAAACAACCAACACGATTAGCTCAACATGACGATAACGAACTCGTCGAACGATTAGCCTTACGTCATGAACGCGACAAAGCTCAAGTTCAAGGCATACTAAATCCATCGCAAAAACGACGCGATCAATTTTTCAGCGATGACGATCGTCGTGGTAGTGATATCGAACGACTAGCGCAAGAACGAGCTAATCAAAGACGTTATTCACCGCCCAGACAAGGACCACCAAGTGGCCAGACAAATAACGGCAATGCTCGACGACCACTGAGATTCGACAAGCCTCTTGTATCCGATGAACCAAGTTACACACCTCCTCATCCTCAAAATTCGCAACACTATCGTCCGGCTCAACAACATGATCATCAAATAACTCCACCTCCACGTCAAAGATCTCAGCACTATGATGACCAACAAAGTCAACAGCATTCGCATACTCGTGTCGATGAATTAGCTAGTCGACATAACGATGAGAAAATGCTCATGGAAGCTATACGTCAAGAATTAAGTGAACGTCCATTAGGCAACGACGAAGAATTGATTGTCGTTGAACAATAAATTGAACTCATGCAAGATTTCTACGATAAAAAAATAAATAAAAAACAACCCTGTGATATTGACTGTCGCAACATTCATATTATGTTTGATAACAACCTATGAAAAGTTCTCTGCGATTGATTTTCGTTTGTTTTTCTCTCACGTTTGCTTCCAAAATCTTCTCAATTTTTCTTCGATCTGTATATATGTGGTCTTTCAAATTTAGATGTCTGTAGAGACCGTTTCATTTTTCTTTCTCTCTCTTTTCCGTTATTAATTACAAAAAGCATTCATTATCATTACTATTATTATTATTCTTCTCTTTATTATGATTATTTCTTGAACACAACAAACAAACAAAAACATAATTATTCTTTACTCCTTGTGTGCCTATTTGTTGTTCTCGTTTTTTTTTTCTTCATGTATAATTGTATTTCGCACGATTGTTGACTTGACGTACAGCGCAGTATATAAATGGGATTGTGCTTTTGACGTTATTGAGAGTGCATAACAACATTTGCCAAATTCGAATTAAAATTTGTTTGATAAAAAACATATGTACACCCTCATTATTGTCATCTCCATAGTTGTTTACAACAACAACAACAACAATTTTCTATCGTTTAACAAGAAAACAGCTCAATTTTGTCGATTATTCTATTTTGTTTTCGGATATAAATATGCACGAGACTATTTGATCGAAATCAAATATTGACAATTAATTTGATTTAGTTTGTCGAATGAAATTTACCATTGGTCGTATGTATATCAATTTAATTTTTTTTGTGCTATAAAGTATAATTAGAATGAAGCAAAACAAGTATCACTATTGTCAACATACGTCGCCGATGACAATGACGACATTTCTTCAAGATTCAATTACAGGTGTGACTTTATAATTATGAATCACAAGAACTTGTCGTTATGTGTTAATCGAGTTTTTTTCCCGTCATAAAACATATTGCTAAGAAACACAAATAAGTAGTTCGGTTGGTGTCGACATTTTATAACCAAGGTTGAGTATATACAAATGTTACTTGTATGATTTCAACGATCATATAATCCTAACAATTGTAAAGTTCGTTTTAAATTACACACATCGTAATTGAATTTATCTTTTATACGTTAATTTAATCCTTTCAAATATATTTTTCTTTGTTTCTTATATAATCAAAATTGACATCCCTCTGTCAATATGTATTCGAATCTCAAGGGTATTTCATTTATCAAACTGATTTTTTGTTCTCGCCTACACTCAGATGATCAATCAATTTCTTGTGTTATTAGTGCCAATTAATTGTAAAAGTTGTTTGTTCTTTATTTTTCCTGTCCATTGTCTGGATGTTCTCATTTCATGAACAGTCTCACTCAGTACTCATCATGGCCAGACAAGTTTCAATTGTGTGCACATGTGAATTGTCAGCTCGGATTATACATCGTAAATGTTGAGATTCATTGTCTGGCTGTCTCGTTAATTGGGTATACGCACTCACAAACGCATTTCTATATATACAAATCGAAAGAAAAGATCTATTCGAAATGTATTTACCTTTTAATTTTGAATTATATTTATCAAATATCAAATCAATGAATCTTCTCATCTTTCATCTCTCACCGTAGTATACAAATATTATTATCATTCTAGTAAATATCATCGATTACATCATCGACCATCATTATTGTACTTAATAGCGCTAGACATGTTTGCGTGCATTCGTTCGCCTTCTCTTACACATGTATAATTATACATCCTAGTCAGACTCATAAATATTATCGACTCAATACATATGACGCACACGAGAAAATGTCAGGCATTCAATAGTTTTTCTTCCACCTGCTGTCAAAGCATTTTTTTTTGCATAAATATATATATATATATATATGAGAACTCGTGTTGCATAATATATCATCATATGTATCTATATTTCTTTCTTTTTTTTTGATTTCAAACATAACCTCACCATATAATTTACACAACTAAAAGAAGAAAAAGAGCAGAAAAAGAAGAATCACAAGAGAAAAAAAAGAAAGAAAAGAAAATGAATTGAAAGGGGAACCAGACGAAAATTGAATACTCGAAGGTGATGTTAACCAACAAAGAAAAAGAAGAGAAAAAAAACACAACTTGTGTACGATTTCGAATGGAACGATTGAACACACTAAAACGTACCAATCATGTGCGCACACAACAAATCGAAAAAAAAATATATGTATAGAAACTCTGTTACAGGATCTAAAAAGAGCGAAAAAAAAGAAGAGGAAAGAAGAAAAAAAACACATCTTTATACATAGACTGCATCGTCTGTACTTCCACCTAAAAGCTCATTCTCGTTGCATACACCTGATAGATGAGCTTCCTCAGTATAACCACTCGATATCGAATACATTGAATTCGATAGATTGTCAAGATGATGAGGAGGATGAGGATGTGGCGATGGCGGACGTCGATTGTAATGAGCCGTCGATCTCTTCGGTCCATGGCTCGCTTTCTGTTTAATGACGAGATTACAATCGGCAATTGGAAAGAGTATGTCTTCGTTATTCATCGAAGCAGCATTTAATCTTGAAATAGTATACGTCGGCCGAGGTGATGTCGGAGGAGAAATCGATGGCGTACGAATTTCATTTGACGAACGACTTGATGTCGATGAACATCGACTTTTACATACTGAAGAAGCCGAAGACGACGAACGAGAACCACCGGTTGATATCAAGGACGGTGCATATGATAATGGTGATTCAAGTGGTGGCGTAACTGACGTACTACTTGTCGCTAATTCAATAGATTTTGGAATTGATTTTTGAGATTGACCTTCGAAATTCTTTCGTAATTCAGATACATTCGGATATGTAAATGATTCACTATCGGATGGCGTTTGAGCCGAAATAGCTGAGACAGTCGTTAATGAACTTGTTGTCATTGTGGTTGATGCTTGTAAGGCTTGAGAAAGATCGGTTGTTACAGCTCGTGCCCTTGATGGACGGTTACTTGAATTTGTACTAAATTGTTCAATACGTCGTTGAAAATTCGGTTGATTTTTATGATAATTTAACAATGAAATAGGTGAGGATGTATTGAGATTAATTGGTTTATTTGTTCCTGTTGTTGTTGTTGTCGCTGCTGCTGCTGCGGCTTGTAATGAAATATTTTTCTTTGGTAATGTTGTTGAAACAAATGTTTTCGCTTTATCTATGCTCTGTCCATGTTGTTTTTCACGTAATTGTTTCCAATTAATCGTTGGATAGTAATTATTTGTTGATACCGATGATATCGATCGGTCAATACTTGTTGTTTGTTCGGATGTTTCATCGATTTGAGAAAGATTAGCAAACGGTTGTTTGGTTGGCGACATGAGAAGCGATGGAGATGTATTCGGATTATTCTCGGAATTTGATGATGAATATGGTTTAGTTGATGATACACCTGATATAGCTGAATCACATGAAACAGCTTTACTTGAATGAAATCCGAAATGTGGCGGTGGTTCGCTATAATCCGAACCAACAGCGGAATCAGCATAAATATCTTCTGTTGAACTATCACCTTCATCATGCCATTTTGAAAGACCGAAACAAGAATGTGATTCAGGTATATATTGTCGAGTTGAATTATTAGTTGTTGCTAATAGACCAGCATGTCGTGCTGATGTTGCATAGTAAACATTTGTATCATCAAGTGTACTACGTAAATGTGATTGGTCATGTTCATAATTTAACGATGATTGATCTTGATTGTAGTGACTAAAAATACTTTGATCGTTTGTATCGTCTTCGTCATCAAGATCGTATTTGATTCGTCCTAAAGATTTCGATCGGCGGTCAGCACGACCACGGGAACGTGCTCGTCGTCGATGTGCGGCATCAGCAGCCACATAATCCATGTATGTATAATCCATATTCGATGATGACGGAGGAGAATTTTCATTTTTTGTATTCGAATGATTTCCACGGGCTTTTTTCGATCGTAATAATGTTCGAAATTGAGCTGCAACTTCGAGAGGATTAGCATTGGAACGATTGAGCAATTCGAGATGTTCGAGTGCAGCCGTAGCCACATCGAATTGTGGTGGTGATGATGATGAGTTACTATTGCTCATGATTTGTCTCTACATCTACAAATGATAGAAAATTGTATAATCGAATGTATATATTTTTTTTCTTAAACAAAGAAAAATCGATATACATAATCATTGATGAATGATTTCTCGTCAACACTCTCAATATCAGATAAACAATACAGATTTTTATTCTCTCTTTTTTGTATCTTATTAGTTCATCTGTCACGCTTCGAATATACACATATACTATATATATTCTCAATCTGATAGTCATCACTATCTGTCTATCTCTCAAATGTGCAAGATATTATATAGGAATGGATCTAGTTCTATTATTCTATGCTTCCTCGACCCTATAACACATAAATGAGTTCCAGAACATTGACAAGCATTTAACTCGTCCTACATTCGATCTGTTTAGATTATGTATGGACAATAATCACAATAGTAACGTACATGTTTATATTCGAAATTAGCTTTTACTGTCTCTCTCTCTCTCTCTCTTTCTCTTCCCTCTCGCTCTTTCGTTCGGACGCAACCGATCGATGAATGAACAGATGTTAAAAATCGACCGAAATTGTTTTGTATATAATAGGTAAATTCTCGTTGATATACCGAAAACGAAGAAGAAAAAAGAAATGCGAATCGATCGGATTAGTAAAAGAAAGTAAAGCTTGTTATTTGCATTCACAAACAACAAGTTAAACAAATCAAAATGACAATGTCTAGTGAAAAAGAAAGTAGTTAAATACGAAAGTAAAGAAGCATACAGTATTTCTCAATCAACCGAACGAGTTGTTAAAATCAACAAGGTAAACGAACAAATGAAAAGACTCTTTTCTCTGTCAATGTTTGATTAATTGAAATTAAATTTCTTTTTTCTGAAACCATTCACTCATTCATACGTACACACAAATCGCCATACTTGAACTTGTCTTCTTTTAAAAGGTTTTGATTTTATCAAGAAGACTATGAGTTTGACAATCGTTTTCTCATTTTCGACGGTCAGAGATTGATGCATATACTATTTCTTTGGTTCGTTTTTGTTCTCGCTCTTCTGATCGGTTACATAAATGGTTCATCGAAAGAAATTTTCAAGTAGCATCTTTTACGCTCTTAACACAAAAGTCACAATTTACGACATATATTCAATATACGTCGAATCTATTCATACTATCAAATAAAGTATACAACGTAATTCTCTAATGAATCAAGTCAACCAATATCTAATCACATTTCTTCGGCACATACAATAGATTCGATACTTTGAAAACGTCTCTAAAGATTATTTACTATCCAATAGAGAGATGCGCTAAAGAAAATACAAGATTTTGACCTATAGATTGTCAGTAATACAAGGTCCATTTACTAACAATGCTCAGTGGTTGTTGTTTATTTACTATAGAACTACCTCATTTATCTTGGCAAGTCTTTGCCAAAGATTATTATCATCAACCTTCGTTCTCTAATCTATTTCATATTCATACTAATGCAGATATGTATATATAAAGAAAAATCAAAACCGGCTGATGCCATCTTCATACAATCGCGCGCAAAAGGGGTTAACCTCTCTAATCAATCAATCCATCAACAAGACATTTTTCGATCCGAATCGATCGAATCCTATGCTCAGATACGTACAAAGAATGAACAAGGTCAAAGAGATAAACAAACCTTTGAACCATTATTCAAATTTCACGAAAAAAAAACTAGAAAAAAAATGAAGAATAAAAAGTTCACCCTTACCCCATATATGTCATCATAAGGTGCTACTACAATCTGCTATTCATTGTTCATTGAAAGAACGAAGAAAAAAAAAAGAAATTTAGAATAAATGTTTCTTCTCTCTCTCTTTTTCTTTCAATCGCTCGGTCTCCCTCTCTTTCCACATATGTGTACACCCCATTAGTCTGGCGATCGTACTGTACATTTATTCTTCTTTCTTTTTATTCTTTCTACTGCTGTTACTATTGCTGATGCTGTTCTCCCTCTCTCTCTCTTCTTTATTCATTCTTTCTTTTCGTCATGTCGTGGTCGTTTCTATACATACATGCACACACACTATATCGTCAAATCGACCTCCACGCATAAACATATAGCTGAGAATATAGATCGAAAAACACACCGGCACAAGAGTGGAGAAAAAGAAGAAAGTGAACATAAAAAAAAGGACAAAAGGTCGTCGACGCTGCAAGAACAGAAAGAAGAAGAAGAAGAGAAGTAAAAGTTGAACAATACGTGTATGTTGGTGCGTTTATATGTGAGAATAAAGACGAGATCTGTTAAGCAAATATATAGCTATGTATAATAAATTTAGTGCTTTCTGTATGCATATCTTTCAAGGTTTCTCTCTTACATGAATTCTCATAATTGACTTACAAGCAACACCAATCGAGAGTCCATAGATCCAATTTCAATAGATAAGCTTTGTTACCTGCATCGGATTCGTAATACATATTTACTTCCTCAGGGACATTTTATGCGTTTATTTCGATTAGTTTTATCATCATCATCCTATTTGGAGTTTTTGTTCTTCGTTTTTTTTTATTCAACAGTACGAGTAAATGTGCGCGCGTGCTTAAACGTAGGCCACAAGAGCACACAACTTTCTATTCAATCAGAGTTTTGGCCAACGATGATGAAACAAGAAGAAGAAAAAGAAAGACCGAGAGAATGTTGTAGATTGTGATCATTACAAGGTTCATCAAGAACCAATAACATGCTTTTATAACCAAAGAAAAAGAATGACTAAAAAATTATGCCTATAACTGTTTGATCGTGCAAAAAAAGATCTCTCTCTCACCGTACAATCAAGTTAAATGCTCTCAAAAACCTACTGATGTAAAATGAAAGACCATAATATGCAATCAGAAAAAAAAGGCCAGAATAAATCGACTTATATACGTTTGTTATGTCAATAAATAACAATAACAAACGATATTTTTTTCGAATTCCGATGTTGCTTTAGATTTTGAAACGAAAAAAAAATGTATACATGTATTTGACGAACATTTTTACTCGAACTTGTTATTAATTTATGTAAATAAAAAAATCATTCGTATGTACTTTCGATTTTTCTTGCATTTTTTGTTTTTTAATGACGAAGTAGAGAGCTTTAACGCGAAAATAATACGGGTTTTCTATCGTTTTTCTCCATCTCAACCGATGTATAAAAGTGTCAAAAAATATATTTATTAGATTGATATCTACACATATACCTTAGTCGTTCTTTTTTGTCTAACGAAAAACAAATTTCTGTCGTCGATATTATTAGAAGAAACACGCTTTTTTCTCCTTGACACACTCATAAACCAAAGCTGTGTTATTATTGACGGGTATGCACATATTTATTAATGTGATACTTGCTTGTTCTTTATGTATATATACACACGACTATAAGCAAAAAAAATGGGAGAGAGAGAGAGTGAGACAGACACTAAAACTTGATATTTTTTATAATTCGATCGGATAGTTTCGGATGTTTTTCTTTCGTGACTGGATATTTGACGTTTTTTGAACAATGAGAATTGTCGAATAAGTCTCGATATAAATGAGACAAGGTGAATAAAATAAACGCGAATAGAATGAAGATGACAAATGATGATGATGAATAAAGGCTTAGTCATACGAACGAATAAAAAACTCATCGATAATAAAGAAAAAGAAGAAGAAGAAAAAACTGTATATGTTCTATTGAAGGACAAATTTCGATGGATTTTATTTCTGTTGTCGATCGATGAAATATACATTCTGCAGATCAGGTGTACGAGGAAAATAGAGATTTGATCCGTTTGTACACTGTCACAAGGATTTCTGAGCTTTTTTTGTTGCAGAGACGTAAAGATATCGTTTCAAGGATGGCGTGTGTAGACGATGAGACGTTTTTTTTTCTAAACACCTGATAATACATACCTGATTGTGAATGTGTAATGTTCGATTTTCAGTGATGAATAAAATACGAGGAAACGAGTATCTCGTAAACGCGAAAGATTATTTATATGGAGCCTACACTGTCGACAACGTAGAAGAGATCATGATATGTGCATAGGAAGCGAGAGAGAGAGAGAGTTGTGTGTGTGTAAAGACGAAAAAGAACGAACACAAATAAAGAAAGAAAGAAAAAAAAGCGAGGAGGAATAGATGATATAGAACGACGGCAAACATAGCGTAGAGAGAGAAAGAGACAGTAAATGCGAGAAAAAAAATCGAGAAGAGAGGAAAAGTTCATTATTCTCTTTACCATACAGCAGTGTGAAGAACAGAAAAAGAAAGAAAGAAAAAAAAAAGAACGGGACAACAGCGACGTCAGGACATGAAAGAAGGGGTGTTGTTGCGATTACCTAATTGTCTCGCTCGACAGAGAACACATGCATAGTAAGAGACGTAGTTTGCTTTTCTTTTTCTTTTTCTGCTTTTGTCGACGTCGACGACAACGGCAATTCGATCCGTTGACGTGTGTTGATAGGAGAGCGAAGAAGAGGCAAAAAATCGATTTATTTTTTTGTTATTCATTCTCGTAACAAAAAAAAAAGAGAAAGAAACCAGGAGAAAATATCGATAAAAACGAGGAACGAGAAGAACGAAA
>Ga0209922_102547_pt1 | contig 15530 bp, 15 predicted proteins | sample ThiBiot_500_biof_FD_183946 | JGI IMG/M metagenome (GOLD analysis project Ga0209922, IMG submission 183946) | Wastewater bioreactor microbial communities from Cape Town, South Africa - Thiocy_expt_500_biof (SPAdes) | ecosystem: Engineered > Bioreactor > Thiocyanate-remediating > Anaerobic-Aerobic ...
TAGCTGAAGTGATTCGTGAACAAGAAGCAACTCGTCAACGGATCGATTCATTAACTTCAGCGATACATGATTTAAAAGAACAAATGACTGAACTTGAGAATACATCTTTCAGAGTAACGACACAGCGATTAATCATTGATGATGCATTGATTTCGATTGAAGCAATAACTGAGCACGAACTCAATCTATCGAATCTCTCACATCCATGTAAAACAATTAAGCGTCCAGCTGGAAGTCAGGCAGTGATATGTTCGAGTGATAATTATTTATTAATACATCAAAAACCAAATTTATGCTTGATTGATGTGGAGATGAGTATAGTAGAAGAAGCAACATGGGATCATGAAAGTATTTGGGACATGTGTTGGTGTTCAACATTAGATCGATTTATTGTGAATGAAGGAAGTAATATCTTTCTGGTAGATGAAAGTACAATGAGTACCGAAAAGATAAAAACAATTGAAGAGATAAACTGGATATCATGCACAACTTCTGAAAAGTATTTATTTCTGTCTACAAACGCAGTCGGGTCAATTGTGAAGAAATATGATCTGCTACCTTCGATAAAACTGGCGACCGAGTGGAAATCTCCTTTTACATGCACAGATAATGAATGGATTTCAAGCATACGGTACAATAATGAAAAACTTGGTTTACTCATTAGAAATAATCCGGAAAAATCATTACGTATGGAACTACGATCTGCAGATACTTTCGACCGCATTTGGTTATTGAAATTCGATATTGTATGTGAACAGACGACATTCTTTCGCTGTTGCTCACTCACCTATAATGAGTGGCTTGTGGCGGATTATCAATCCAAACGTCTATTACAAGTTACAAAAGATGGCAAACTCAAAGCGGTTGTTCCATATAAAAACATTCCGTATTATTCTATTCTTTTTAGAAATATGCTAGCTATTTCAACAGACACTCTAATAAATATCCATAAATTGTGATATGAAACAGAAAAATCTTGAGTTCGTAGTATCATGATTTTTAACTCTATTTTTATTTTAGAATTAACGAAAGAATGCTTTATAGATTTGTAATTAGCAGCAGTAGTAGTATATATTCAGCCAGCTCAAAGTGAACATATTTATGTAAAACAGAATTGTCAAATATTTTTGTTTTAATATTGAAATTGGACTTTTTGTAATGAGAGGAAGGTCTAAAAAATAAAAATATTGCATAGGCTAATGTATGAATTAGTAATGAAAAATAGTATGTTCAATCTATTTTTACTACAAACTTGAAATATTTGACTCTACTCCACAGGACGTATACATACTTTTGGTTAGCATTGTATTCTTAGTCGGTAATAAGCATTATGTACAATCTCGCATATCTCATCAGATAAATGTAAATACTAATCTCCAAGAATATCTTAATTCATTCTAGTGAAATCTCTGAATCTACTGATTTGGTGAAAAGATACCATGTAAAATAAAACAATAATCAAATTACCTGACCGAATATCTTGCTGTTTTTTTCAAACGAAACACCGAAAATTTGTTGTCACGTAAAATTCATTCAACGTAGTAGTTAAATTGAAGAATTCACAACACCTTGATGACATCTTTTCATTCTGTTTTCTATTCGGCTATGATTCGTTTCAGATAGACAACAGTTAGATAAAGTTTTTCACGTCGACAAATTCGATTGGATTTCGACGCTTCACTAGTGGGACAAATCCAATTCTTTCAGAAACTTTAATCACTTACGTTTCGGAGCAAATATCAGTAACAGAATGTCTCAAAATTGTGCTCTAGACAAATGCACTCGTATTTCTCGTGGTCAATGTGATTGTTGCGATCAGCACCTTTGCATCCAACATCTCAGTGAACATAATGCGGCACTGATCAATCAATTAAATCCATTAACGGATGAGTTTAATATATTGAGTGATCGTTTAAGTACATTGAATATTGAAAAGATTACTGGTGAAAGTCGCCGAAAACTCGAACAATGGCGTGATAGATCTCATCAACAAATTGATCGTCTTTTTGAGCAGAAATGTGAAGAAATTGAGAGGATTACGAATGAGAAAGTTCAAAAGCAACGTGAAGAGTTCACTCACCTTCAAACTAAATTAGCTGAAATAATTCGTGAACAAGAAACAACTCGTCAACAGATCAATTCACTAAAAGCAACGATTCATGAGATAAAGGAGGAAATGAATGAACTTGAGAGGACTTCTTTCAGAGTGACTACACAACGATTAGTTATTGATGGTGGATTAATTTCGATTGAATCTACAGCTGAACATGAACTTAATCTATCAAATCTTCCATCTCCATGTAAAACTATTAGCCGTCCTGCTGGAAGTAAATTTTCAATATGTGCTAGTGATAAGTATTTATTAATACATCGAAAACCAAATTTATGTTTTGTTGATTTTGAGATGAATGTAGTCAAAGAAATGTTGTGGAATTATGAGGATATAGGGGACATGTGTTGGTGTTCAACATTAGATCGATTTATTGTGAATGAAGGAAGTAATATCTTTCTGGTAGATGAAAGTACAATGAGTATCGAAAAGATAAAAACAATTGAAGAGAAAAGGTGGCTATCATGCACAACTTCTGAAAATCATCTATTTCTATCTACAAATACATACGGTTCAATTGTGAAGAAGTATGATCTGTTACCTTCGATTAAACAGGTGATAGAATGGAAATCACCTTTCACCTGCGCAAATGACGAAATAATAGACAATATAAGGTATAATGATGAAAGACTGTTTTTACTCATAATAAATAAATCGGAAAAATCATTACGTATGGAATTACGGTCCGCAAATACTTTCGACCGTATTTGGACATTGGAATTCGATATTGTATGTGAACAGACTTACGTATTTCGCTGTTGCTCACTCACCTGTAATGAGTGGCTTGTGGCTGATTACGAAACGGAACGATTATTACACGTTACAAAAGATGGCAAACTCAAAGCGGTTGTTCCATATGAAAAAGTTCCTTGGACTGGCACTATGTTCAGAAATATGCTATGTATATCGTGTAGCAATGGAATCAATTGCCATAAAATTTAATACTTCATTTTTCAAATGTTGTTCAACTTTCATTTGTATCTGTTTTGAAATAAAGATCATTTTATATAATTTCGAAAAAAACGTATTACGATAAAAAGAGTCGAAACAAAGAACATTATCATTACCAATGAAAAATTCAATGTTACACAACGATAGTAGCGCGCAAAGTAAAAGATCGTTTGATAGACTAATGTTCTATCATAAACACATTCACTGTTCGATTTCAATATTGTTGTCATGGCTGAATCTGGTCACGAATCATTACTTAACAATCTACTCAAATCACGTTATCCTCTCACTTATTATCTTAGTCGACAACAAAATTTCAACGTCGAAACGATCGATTGTCAAGCATCTGAATGTACGTAATATGCACACATGAATATTTCTCTAATAGTATCTTTTTTTTTATTATAGTTTACGATTCACGCAATCAAATGAATATGAATGAAAGCTATCAGACCAGTATTAAAGAGCAAATAACATGTTTAGAAGAATAATACTGAAACCATAAAAAAGATGAAATCAACATTTTTATTCTGTCAACGTCAACTAAGTTTCTTCGAAATAATTCAAATAAAATGACTAAAAATTTACTTTTCTCTTCCTTACATTAAGCATTCATGACCTAAAGGAGAAGAAAAAAGTACAAGCCTGTTTTTTTTATTTTTTTTTTTGCTGTCAGTACAGAACAGAACAGAAAGAAAATAAAAAAACACATTATTCATATATATATATATTACCAACAACAAAATGTATTTATGCATGCAATTATTTTTTTAATTTATACTTGCACTGCAGTAGGACTATTGAGGCGTTATTTTGGTAATGCTGTTCATCATTCTTCTCGTCTTGGCTAGTAGTAGTTATGCTATGGCTATGGAATATCGATATCATAATTATACTGAAATGACATCTATTCTTCAAAATTTTGCATCTCAATATCCAACCAAAGCATCATTAGTTGAAGTTGGTAAATCTTACGGAGGTAAATCCCTATGGGCTATCGCATTGAGTGCCTCATTTCCGGACAAACACGTTTTTCTTCGACCCGAAGTGAAATATATTGGTAATATGCATGGAAATGAAGTCGTTGGCTTAGAAGTTCTGTTATATCTAATCGAATATCTTCTCACATCAACGGATGAACAAGCTACAAAATTAATGAATTCATCTCGTATTTGGATAATGCCATCGATGAATCCTGATGGTCTAGCACGATCAACAACTGGTGATTGTATGAGCACAAACGGGAGGTAATGTAAACAAGATTGCGAAACAAAAATAAATCGAGTTGTTTTGTTTTTCTTCGTAGATATACATTGAATAATATTGATTTAAATCGAAACTTTCCAGATTATTATGGTGCAACACTTGACTCATCAATACGTGCAACTGAAACTAGCGCAGTTATGTCTTGGTTAGCAAATGTTTCATTCGTTCTTTCAGCAAATTATCATGGAGGAGCATTCGTTGTCAATACACCATTTGATCGTTATTGTAAGAAGAAAATTTTCAAAAAAACTCATCTCATCATTTCCGTGTAGATGTTCAAACAGTTTCAACGAGCAGTGATGACGATGTCTATCAACTCATTGGTCATGCATACGTCAACCGTATTACATCAACTAATACCGGTTGTTCGCATGATCAGACAGCGCAAGGTTATGTCACGCGTGGTGCTGATTGGTATGAAATTACAGGTGGTATGCAAGATTATGGATATCTTAATTATGGTACTATTGAATTAACAATGGAAATCTCATGTTGTAAGTATCCTAGCGTTAGTACATTAGAGAATTACTGGAATTATAATCGAGATGCTATGATTGAATTATTAAATCAAGCACAACGAGGTGTTAAAGGTGTAATTCTCAATGAATATTCAGAACCGATTCCGTCGACTCAAGTCAAAATTGACAATCGAATACCCACAGCTAAAGTGACGTCATTAGGTGAATTTTGGAAAATATTAATCCCAGGCAGTTATACACTCAGGGTACGATGATTTTTTTTATAATTTTCCTTGAAAATTATTGTTTTTTTTTGTAAGGTTTTGTATGGAGATATCGAAATCTACAATCAATCAATAACTATCAGCGATGTACTATCACCTTTGAATTTAACAATCATAATTCCGACGTCGACTTATATAAACTATAGTAATATTTCAATAACATCAACGCAACCATCGATTGTAGTACCAGCAACGGTGAAACCTTTATCGTCTGCCCCTCATTTGAAATTTTCGATTTCAATAGTTTTTTTCTTGTTTGTTTTTCTTTTTCATGTCAAATAATAAACACTTCTCTCTCTGGTCGCTCTCAGTCGCCCATGTTACCTGTACAAACACAAACAACAAAAACGAAAATCAATAGTCGTGCCCTTTCCCTCTCTCGCTCTTGCTCTCTTCTAATACCATTAACGTTCATGATCAATTGCGAATAAGTGTCGAGTGCAAAACAGAAAAAAACGGCGTATTTTACACATTTTTTAACAAGCAAAGCATTACAGCAGCCAGTCGAGGCTTAAAAAGCGTGTACATCATCAACAACCAACAACATCATCAGATTCGTCAATAAGAACAACAAAAAGTGAGCAACTACCTCCTATTCATCGACATCTCCGTCAACATTCGATAAACGATTTTGCGTCGAAACGTGCTGCTCACTTATTATTGAAATACAATAAATCACCACAGCCAAGTAAACTCATTCGAAATAAAACTATGAGCATGACAACAACGGCCAAAAAGCCTATGCCCAATCGAGCCAATGATGTTCTACCACAATCGGTAAGATCACATTCAAGTGACAGTAACAAACGAGTACGAACTATTAACATTCGTCGTTTTCTCAAAACCAAAAAACAAACAATTGAACTTTTTAGACTCGCAAATTCTGGTGGTCACCGAAGAGAAATGAAATCGAAATTCGTTCGGAATATGATAATGCATACAAAAATGCCTCAGCCAAAGTCAATTCTCTAGCTAACATCGAATATCGTCCGGGCGGTGGACAAGTTTCGATACGTGACCAGCCTGTACAATGGCAAGCATCATCCAAAGTCAATTCATTTGCCAACGCCAACTGGTCTCCAACTGCACCGACGATTAACATTCGAAAAGAAAAAGTCCATTGGAATGCTCAATCGAAAGTCGATTCATTTGCGAACATTGATCATAAACCAACAGGCGGAGGTAATATTGCAATTCGAGATGAAAAACTCGATCTAAGCCATGTTACACCACGTGTTGACTGTGGTTTCGTCGAATAAAATAGCTTCTATTTTCCATGTGAATTTTTATCAAATCGAAAGAACGAACAAACTAACCTAACAAGACTGTGAATTGATTTATATACGAAAAAAAAAAAATAATAATAAAATTATGACGCACAAGCACATTCAACAACACGCATATTTTCATGTCTTTTCAAAACTAAATTCGGCCCATCGTAATATAAAATCATTGTCGATGAGAGACGTTTCGGTTTACAACATGGTGCTGGAATATCATGTGGATATTTTTGATTGAGAAGATTTTGTATAAGAAAATAGGTTCCCATATTCGATTGTGTTTGACATGTACCCGAACATAAATTCATTTCGTATGAACTCGGTTCGATTATCCATGATGACCAATTGAGTTCATCAAATGAAATACGTAATCGATGTACTTGACAATAGGATGGATCATCGGGATAAGTGATTATTGGTTCGGATAGATCACGACGAGAGATTGAATGAGAACGAAAATATAAAATTAAAAAAGCTGATGAAGAACGAGCATGTTCATTGGTGAGATTGTATGTAAATGGAAATGATCGAATCAATGTCGTAACGTTGATTTTCAGCCATTTTTGATGTTCAATGGGCAGAACTAATTCGGCATAGAAGAGATTTGTTAATGATGAAGTATATTCGAAATAGAGTTGATTTGTATTCGATGATTGATTTGGTAAACTAATGATATAATCAGTTTCATCGGTGAGATGATGACGATGATTTTGTAAGTAACGTTTTCGACGTCGAACACCGTGTTCATCAAAATATTTTCGATAGATCGAACGCATGAATTGATTCATCACATTGGATGGATTCGGATTCGGATGCGTCGATGGAAGATTGAGAAATTTTTTAAATTCAATCAAACGTTCGACTTCTTCAGGAGAAAGAGTTGTTGTTGTTGTTGTTGTCGTTTGTGGTGTTGCAATTAATTTATCAGTCGATTCCAATGAGGATGATTTCTTGAAAACGAATAGATAAATCGTAATAATCAAACAAATAGTTACACAGAATGTAACAATGAGAAATAAAATTAATTTTGTCCAAGATACTGTTGTTGTTGTTGTTGTTGGTTGTTCCATCGTATGCAAATGAAAAATAAAATAAATTCACTCTCTCTCTCTCTCTCTTTCTCTAATGAGACTAATTGTTCAAGAGATATGCATGTTTTCTTTTTTCTTTTCTGTCTCTATAAAGCAGCTAATTCTTCTAAGAGAAAATGATGCAATTATCCCGTGAGAAACGAAACGAAACGCACAGTTATATACATATGCATACATTGAATCTAATCCATAAGTTTGCATTTTTTTGTTTCTTCTAGACAAGACAAAACATTAACATTCGACATTCTTAATTGAGACATGATGAGATCAAGCATATCCTTCAAACTGACAGGTAAAAAGAGAATCAATTGTGTGAATATCGGATTCTTTAGTTCATCAACAACTGACGCTATTCAATTGACTTAACTGCCGACTATTTTCACATGAATGTTTTGTTTTGTTTTCAACTTGAAACTAATGAAGTACTGACGCCAATGAATCAGATTTTAATCAAATTGGTAAAGGACAAGTGTTTGATGTGTTCGAAACTAGTCGATCGAGCTGCTCTCTGCCCTCGAATAGTATCACTCGGTCTATTCTAGGTTTCGTATGCAGCTAAAAGAAAAATGTCAGTTGAATTCTTTCGAATAAGTGTCGTTCATTCTCGACGTTATTCAAGAAAGTAGATTGACGTACACAATGACCCATTTTTTTCTTCTTCTCTTCTTTGATGATGTAACTGAGTGGTGAAAAAAAATTATGTAAGTCTTTTTTTTTCCTGTTCAATTTTATGTTCTAAAATCTTGCAATGTTACCTTTCTCTCTTCTTTATGACCGAGGAAGAAGAAGAACGGAGAAAATAGCCTTGAATTGACTTTACATTTTTTACAACCGTGAGAAGTTTTTCTTTTTCTACTTTGCTTCTTATCTTCACAAACACCGAGAGTCATTTGATCGTATGATGTCGTCGAAAACATTTCTTCTTATCTTTACCACATTCGTCGTTTGTCATTGCTCATTTTGGAATGAAATTCCACGTCGTTGTGTCTACGATCGCACGACACTTCTCTCCTGTTGGAATACAACATTCAATCAATCGATACCTTTATTCAATGATCTTAGTTATACATTACAAAATCATCAAGTACAAATAGAAAATTCGATATTTTATTTATCTTTGAACGATCTATTCGCTAAAGTAGCCGAACATATTGCTTATTTGAAATTATGTAATAATCAATTTTCATCGGATATCAAAATTCAAAGATTATACTTTCGTGTTCTTCAAACCTTAGAAATTCATAATGAACTCGGCATTGAATGGTTTCAATTGAAATCATCGTATTTTCCTCAATTAATCAGACTCGATTTATCCAATAATAATTTTACATCGAAAACAAATTTCAATTTTTCGCAACAATATTTTCCATTATTAAAATCTCTGAATTTTTCTCATAATCAATTGTCAACATTAGACAATTTCCATGGAAATATCTTTCATCGCGTTGAATCACTTGATCTATCGTTTAATCCTCTACAAACAATTCAAACAAAACTCAACGAATTTTCTTCATTGATCTATCTTGATCTATCATCAACATTAATCAAACAGCTCATACCTATTCATTTATTACCGCATTTAGAAATATTAAATCTTCGACAATGTTCACAAATTCCTATTGAACAGTATGAAACTATGTTTGATAATTGTTCGAAAGATCTTCAATTGGATTTATCACAAACGAAAGTGAACTCGTTGAAATATTTCGAAAGAAGATGTGTGAAAAATTTGATTTTAATTGAAAATTCATTCGAAAATCGAATCAATGATTTTCAATCGACAGAAAATCTCGAATCGATTCAAATCAATTCTATCGATGAAATTAATTCGATTTCATTGAATATCTACGATCGATTCAAATCCATTGATTTCTCGTTGAATTTCAATTTAAAACGAGTCGATTTTCATCTTCAATCGAATTATGTTTACCTCCAACGTTTAATTATTTCTTATACATCATTAAAAAATATAATTCTCGATTTCAATCAAACAAATTTACAATTTCTTCATATTGATTTTATTGATTTAAGTCATAATCGATTGGAAACCATCGATTTCATTGAACAACTAACATTTTCAAGTTTAGATCTTAGTTTTAATTTATTAAAAATTATCGATATCAATCCAATTAGTTTTCGTTCGGGTATGCACGAGCTTATTTCAATGAATTTCTTAAATCTATCATCGAATTCTCTCGAATATGTTAATATTCATTGGAATAATGAATCTCCACATGTCGTCGATCTATCGAAAAATTCATTAGAAACAGTTTATCTTCATGGACAAACAACCTATACACTTATTCTTAATGAAAATTTCAATTTAACCTTAGATCCAATGAAATTCTCGTTGAATTTACCATTTCTAACAAGTTTATATATGAATTCGATTGCATTAAAATCATTTGAATATCTTATCTATATACATAATTTAACTAATCTTCGAACACTTGAATTGAATCATAATCAACTCGATAAACAATCTCGAATATTAAATTGGAATATATTCTATCCATGGCATCGAAATTTAACGCATATTTCACTTAGAAATATGTCCATTGAACGTATCGATAAAGGTGTTTATCTCAATGATTATTATCATTTATTAACAGTGAATCTATTTGATAATCGAGTGTCATGTGATTGTATTCTTCATCCGTTTATTGTTTGGCTGCAAGTACCACCACCGATGCTACCGGATTTCTATGAGCCATTGAAAAAAGATTTGTATCTCGATTGTCCAATATCGATTTTGAATGACGAATGTGATAGTCGATCAGTGAAATCTATTATCTTGATTTCAATTGCAGTGACATTGATTTTAGTTTTATGTCTCGTAATATTCGCTTTTTGGCTTCGAAAGAGACAAAGTTCGAAATCCTACGATCGAATGTTAACTGTTGGCGGTGATGATCATGATGATGATGTCATCGCATTGAATGAAACAAGTACAAACTCAGAGAAATGACAGTATATTGTTGTTGTTGTTGTTGTTTGATTTTTGTTGTCAATAAATAAATGATCTGAAAAGCTGAAGTGACTCAGATGACACTAGTTGTCAATTGAATTGAACACGATAGTAACGATTACCCAATGAGAATGTCGATAGCAACGACCATTTGTTATTTTTTTCTTCGTCTTCTTACTCAGTTGAAAATGGAACAAGTATTCGAACAGAACCTAATTCAAGCGGCTAAAGCTGTTGAAGAGCAGGTACGAAGCGAAAAGAGTCGTTTGAATGAAAGTAAATTCATCGATGGATGATTTAGGTCGATGCCGAACTCAATCGGTTAGAAAAACTAACCGAAACTGATATTGAAAAAATGCGAAATCAACGACTCGAGACCATGAAACAGGAACATAAAAAACGTCAAGAATGGCTTGCTAATGGTAGAAATTCATTTCATTGAAAATTCAAATCAAATCTTTATCTGATTTAGGACACGGCGAATACGACGAATTACCAGGCGAAAAAGAATTATTTGACATAACAAAAAAAAGTGAACGCATCGTCTGTCATTTCTATCGTGATTCGACAATGCGTTGTAAAATCGTCGATAAACATTTAGAAATTCTCGCACGTAAACATATCGAAGCTAAATTTGTTAAATTAAATGTCGATCGTGCTCCATTCATCACCGAACGATTGCATATTAAAACATTGCCAACAATTGCTCTCTTAATTGACAATATTGTCAAAGATAAGATCATTGGTTTTGCCGATCTTGGCAATCATGATGAATTTTCAACTGAAGTTCTCGAATGGCGTTTAGGTTGCGGTGGTGTTATTGATTATAAAGGCGATTTGAGTTCACCACCCGATGCCGAAGGAAAGAAAAAATCGATCAATGTTTTCGGTAAAAAAACGAAAACTATTCGAAATGGAATGGGTGGTGATGATGACGACGATGAAGATGATGATTAAATTCGCCAATATTTCTCGATCTTTTGTTATCTGCTTGTATTCGTGACTTTTGTTTCGTTTTGTTTTATTTCTCATTTAATGCGTAATAATAAATATAACACAAATCTCGCACATTTGATTGAAGTAGAATCAAATAAATCAATACTGATAACGTTTGCAAATATTTTATTAAAACAAAAAAGAAAAAAGAGGAAAACAACGTCATTCTGTCGGAAGTTTTAATCAATGAATGCCAATCAATCGGCAGCCAATTCGACCTCAACGTTCAAACCGAAAACGTCGAATATCAAACATTTTATTTGGATTTCAAGTTTAGCCGTAGTTATTCTTTTCCTATTAGTTTTATATATAATTCTATGCATTAAAAAACATCGAAAGAAACATAAACGACCAATTCAACGGCAAAATGCTATCAATCGAAAGCATATCGATTACAAAAGTCCACTCGATGCTGACTGGCAAACAAATTTAACTAATGAACATTGAGCTAATAAATCGATGTTGCTTTGGTTTCAGTTTCGTCTTTTTGCTTTCGCTTAGATTACGAAAAAAAAACAATTTATTAAAATTGATTGACATCAATAAATATTTGTTCGTTCGTATCTGTGTTCCACTCGTAGTTCAATTGTTTCAATCGTGCACGAATGTATTCTATGACAACGATATTATCGTACGAATACGATCGTGGCCACCATCCTTGCAAATAACTCACATGTCCACCTTCGGGAGTTTGAACTGTAATTATATTCGGATTTTCTGAAACATCTCGAATCGGTAGACCGTCAATAGAACAAATTGGATCATCGATTGCACTTAAAATAAGTGCTGGCACACGAATATGTTTGAGCCACTGATTAGACGATGCAACAGAATAATAGTGTTCGACATCACGAAAGCCATACGTTGGAATAATAACATGTTGATCATATTCACGAATTGTTCGAGATTGATAAGCATTTTGAAGGTTAACTTTTGAGTTCGTATGATTGAAATGTTGTTCATGTCGTCGAAGATATCTGAGAAGATTTTTTGTCAATTGTCGATTGTAGAGTAATGCATTGAACCATTGTTCTAATTGATTCGTTGATAACATCATATCGAAACAAGCACAACAAATAATTGCACCTTGTAATAAACATCGATCGCCTTCTTCACCGAGATATTTCGTTAGAATACCAGCACCTAATGAATAACCAACAGTAAATATCGGTGTTTGTTCGCCGACAAGCGAACGAATATATTTAAACGAGGCTCGAATATCATCAGTGATTGCAGCAGAAAATGCTGTTGGCGTTGTTAACTGTGATCGACCACAACCACGTGCATGTACAACAACACAGCAGACATCGAGTTTTTCACTTGCACATGAAATCATCCAACGAACGTAGGATTCCTCGGAGCCACCGGTTAAACCATGAAGAATAACGAGAATTGGCTGGTGACGATAGGGCCGTCGATGCCAATCGATAGCAACTGTTCCGCCGTGATCATCAACAGTTAGAAGAACTCGTTCGAATTGATGTTGGGGGTTTGGACGAATGAGAGTACCGAAGATTGTCATAAGATGTCCATTGAAAATCCATGGTGTTGGCCGATATTCGTTCAATGATGGACAATGATCAACTAAAAATTGATTTTCTTCTGTTGGACACATTAAAATAGTCGAAGAATAGTTTTTTATCATTCGCCATAGTAAACCACTGAAAACTAGAGTTGACGAAGCTAACAATAACAAATATTCACTATTCTCCGGTAGATACGAACACATTTTTATTCACTAAACTAAATGAAGATTCAAAGTACTCGATGAGTCATATATTTGATTAAAAAAAACGTCTTTCATCGACATCTATGAATCAATATTTCGACTTAGTAGTCGTTTGTACTGGTCCTACAACAGCTCGACGATGATGATGATGATACCATTTGCATGTGGCCAAGGAATATAAAATTTGTTTAAATTCTTCACGAAATATCTTCGAAACAAGAGCATACAAATAGAATGAAACAATTGGAAAACAATAAACAATAACTTCAACGATCATAAACACAAATCTTTCGATAGCTATCCGATCAGTTGATTTATTCGGTACACTCATTGTACCTGCATTGTATAGATACATAATCATCAATGGTAAAATCGAAATAATATAAACGAAAACTTGAATTAGTAACATAATGAGTACTTGTTGATCACGTTTACGTTGTAGACGTTAAATTTCATTGAGATTTTCAGTAACTTGACTTGTTTGAGTTTGAAGACGTTGTCGTTTGAGAACCAGATTATGATAGATTAAAAATGCAAATAGAATCATGAATAAAACAGGCAGAATACAGCCGAAAACTGTTGTAAATATACCACATTGATTAAACCGTATTTGATATACAATAGGTCCGTGAACAGGTAAAATCAACCAAATACAGACAATAATTGCGACAATACGACGTGCATGATATATATTAGCAAAATTTCTCAATCGAATACTGGTTGATGATGCAGCATAACGATCGAAACTAGCGACTACCAATGCCCATTGGTACATCATCGTAATCTATGTTATAATATATACTTACAAATACAACATGAAACCGTACGAAATTGTCGACGACATAAGAGAAGAATATTCAAACAACAACCGGTTACACCGAAAATTAAATAGACTGAATAGAAATATGTAATGATATTTCGTTGAATGAGATTGAGTGTTTCAGTTAATGTCATGATGTGAAAATGAAGAATGAAGAACTTAATCTGTAAAGATGCCATAGAATATGTCATTTTCTTTTTAGTTAATGATGTTGTCTATATAATAACAAAGAAAACTGAGCATAAATATCATTATTACAAAAGATATTCAAAACATATTTTCAGTAATAGAATTCATGAGAACCTTGATTTGTTATTCTACAAAGTTCGAATATTGTTTATTATGATAATCGTTGTTGTTGTTGTTATTTCTAAGTCTTCAATGCATGTGTAAACGAAACCTTGTTTAGTCAAAAAGCAGATGCACTTCTTCGTCTAATGGATTTCTTGTTTCAATATTAAATGAAAACACTACACGAGCTTGTTGGTGAATTGTTCTCAATTTAAGAAAGTAAATAGTACTTATTCTCTACTTTTCTCGGACAAATCGACATTAGAAAGATAAATACATAAAATATCTCGATGTATATCGATAAGTAAGAATAAATACGCATCCAACTATGTGTATCCGACACTCACCAGTCATCAGTTATTATAGAACTGTGAAACATAAACATAAGGACGTTGAATCGACTCGAATAAACATCGGGATGATTCGATTCATCTCAAAATCTAATCTATACATTTACACTCAGTTGGTGTTCATAATTCACCGATATAGAAAAAAAAGCTGAAAGGACAAAAAAAACTATACGTCTATGACATCAATCAGAATATTTTTCCTTTTTTGTTTATTGTATGACTTTGTCGGCGATAATAGCGGCATTTATAAAAAAAAAGAAGAAGAACGTTTCCATATTGTCTCGACAAAGACGCGATGAACTCAATTGAAAATGTTCTTTGATCTCCCTCTCGTCGTTCAACAGTGCTAATGGATAGACATATTAATAAATAGATAAGGTGCATGTTGTTGTTGTTTTTTTTATTCATACAAGCAAAAATTTAAGAACAACAAAGACAGAGAAAAAAAACGAACTTTGAATTATAAAAGTGTCAATTGTCCAGTCGCACTTTCATCACAACTATTCTCGCTTCGTTCTTCACTATATTGTGACGCGTCAAAACAATTGCTATCATCTTCGGATGCAAAACCACTTAGAACATTATCATGAAAATTTTGTTGTTGCTGTAAATGCAGATGCGAATGATGCTGTTGTTGTTGTGGCTGGTGATGATGATGATGATGAGAATGATGATGAGGATTATAATCGTTTGTATATGATGAATACGAATCGTTATATGGTTTCCATGGACCACCTGGATGATATTGTACTTCGACAAGTGATGGTGGTGGCAAGCCAAGATTCATATCATTTGGAATAGGTGATGATGCAATTAATGGAATACTATGATTGAGACTAGATAAAACTTTTTGTTGTTCTTGATTTTGTTTGGCTAAGATAGTTTTCTTTTTATCTTTACAACCTAAACATAAACAAAAAAGAATAATACGATCGA
>Ga0209922_102558_pt1 | contig 15482 bp, 12 predicted proteins | sample ThiBiot_500_biof_FD_183946 | JGI IMG/M metagenome (GOLD analysis project Ga0209922, IMG submission 183946) | Wastewater bioreactor microbial communities from Cape Town, South Africa - Thiocy_expt_500_biof (SPAdes) | ecosystem: Engineered > Bioreactor > Thiocyanate-remediating > Anaerobic-Aerobic ...
GTTTATCGTTCATTTTAAAATATTTTGCTCCACCATAACAACTAATCAGCAAAGTAGGATCTTCACCATTTCTATCGGCACGTAGTTTTTCCCCAATTGTTTGAAGACTTTTCCTCTAGCATGCTCGAATTTTTTCCACGTATCATTGAGTTCCGGTGGATCAACTGGCTCCTTTCCATCGTAACTATGTCGACGTGCATTTCGATCATATATGCATCGTTTGTTTTCAATTGATATATCATCATTAGACGATTCAGAATATATAGCACATGTTGAACCCACTAATTCATTTTTACGACTTGCCTCTTGAAGAAATGTTTTTTTTTTCTTTTCATAGAGATCTTTTTCGAGATTCTGTTAACTATCTACTTAAAGAAAAACGATCCGAATTTACGAATTCAGTTGTGTTTTTCAAGTGCAACGTGATACAAAGGACGACATAAACAACGCATTTGCTCGAATATAAAGTTCTTTACTTCATAACCAAAACATTTGTCAAAATATTATACTACTGATTGTCTGCATTATAATAAATTGTAATGCCATCATTTTTTCTCGTACCAAAACTACTTCGAAATGATCATCTTGGAAATATTGTGAAAACATATCCAAACTCTCTTGATAGCAACGCATTGCCCAATGATATTTTCCCATGCGTTTTAAATTCGATGCCATATGATGTAATGTCATGCCAATATCTGGATTGCCTTCGGGATGATTGAGTCGTTGAAAACGTAAGACTTTCTTAAAAGTTCGATGTGCCATTATCAATTGTCCATTGTGACTATATGCTGTAGCCAGACAACTTTCAACGAAAAGTAAATACATACTTGTAAGATCGCCCGTTTTAGCCCACCAATAATGCCGAGCTAATATCAAAGTTTCAACAGCTTTTTTCTTATCATTCATATCTAAATACGTGAGACCTAGACTGTGACACGGTTGTGGTGTACCAGGTGGGAAAAGACTTGTGCACATGTCTAATGCGTATAGTTGGCATTCGAGAGCTTCATGAAGTTGCTTTCGATGACGATAAATTTCACCCATTTTATTCAGACAAAAAGCAGTAAAAACATGACCTTGTGGAAATTGTAACATCCAAATCATATTCGCTGTAGTATAGTTCTCGAATGCCTGTTCCCAATAGCCGAGAGGTTGCTGATTCATTCCAATTGTTCTTAATACTTTAGCACGTAATGAATGATCATCAGTTATGCAAGAATTCAATAAAGGAACCGCTTCATTCAGAATGTCAAGTGCTTGTTGATACTTTCCAATAGGCTCATAACAACCGGCTAGATCATGTAAAGCAACTATTCGCTTATGATGACTTGCTGGTAAAGTTTTTTTGTAAATTTCTAAAGCTTCTTGTCTGTATGGTAAAGCTTCGTGATAACCTCTTTCATTTCCAAGTAATTTACCTAAAGCTCTCAATGTATCACCGATCTGTACAGCAGTCTTAGGTAATGTTTCTCGTTGTATTCGTAATATTTCTTCGAATATAATTCGTGCTGATTGTAGTTGATTTGTAAATAAATATACATTAGCTAAATAGAAACGACATTGAAGATATAATCGATCTGATGATGGAGTATTCATTAGCTCAAATATTTTGAAAGCAGCATCTAAACTATTGTGTGCTTCTTGATATTTACACATATGATAATAGCAAGTGGATTTGTGCATACAAATGGCAACACGATGTATATTTTCATCATCGAGAGATTTAGCAGAGAGTAATTCGAAATATTTCACAGCTTTTTCATATTGTCCCATCATCATACGAAGACGTCCAAAAACAATTTCTATTGTTGGACATTCAATGTCGAATTGTGTAAATTGATGATATTCTTTAAATATTTCATAGCCTTCGTCAGTTGTTTTAAGATGAATATATCCATATTTATCATCTTCATAGACATTTTTCATTCTGAAAACAGCACACAAATTAAAAAGGATTTCTTGTTCTTCTGGATGAACACTTTGATCTCCGATAAAAGCGAAAGTTGTATGTTGAAGATTCAAATCATAATCGATCTCAATAAGAACGCTTTTTTCGTCATCAGGAAGATCACAACCAGCGAATTCTTTAGCTATATTTTTGTCCAACGATGCCGAGAAAAAACTATTAACTAAAATCAATTGACCTTGACCAATACTATCTTTAATTCGATTAAATTCCGATTCTAACATGATTTGTCCACGGTAGCACTTTCCACTCGTTGGAAAAACATCTGATTGCTGACGTTGTTGATTTTGTTTGCATTCGATTGCATAACATAAATCAATAATATATCCACGAAATCTGTACAGATCATCGACATCTTCAGTACGTAGAGCTGTATTAAGAAGACGATAAAGAAACGAGTCTTTTGAATACCATCGAATAACATCACGTGATTGACAGACACGAAACTCTTGTATTTTTTGTAATTCAATCTTATCTTCTCTATAGCATTCTTCACAAAAACGAAGCATCTCTTCATACGTATTTTCATCGACTGGAAATCTTTTGAGAACATCAACAAGAAACTGAGACCACATAAATGATGCTGATTCTTTCGACAAATCACGCATTGTTTTTCCTTTACGATTAAATAAATGAAATGTCCAGTCATTGTGTTGTGTTGATTGTGCTCGTGATTTGCATTTGATACGATGCTGATTTCTATTCATACGTAAAACTATGTATGAAACCGTATTCAAAACATCTTATTTTTCAGTTTTCTTTTCAGTTGTCCTCGATAGTATATTGATTTTTCTTCGAGGAATACTCTTTGTGAGTAAATATTCTTGAAGAAATTACAATGAAAAGAAACTCCATTCGGCGAAATATCCACGTAATAGGAAGCGATGAATCATTACTCGTGACTCATTTTTCTTTACCTTTATATTTTTTCTGTTTTCTTCTTCAACTGACTCAAAAACAAAACAAAGCTGCTCATGGAAACTTGCATCAGTTTGTCGTTATAAAACATTATTATTTTCTTCTTCGTTTTGTAGTAAACATGTCAAATATGATAGACAACTACGAATATGTGAATGAAGACGAAATCGAAGATGAACTTAAATGTATTATTTGCATTCAACCTTTTCGATCGCCGATTACTACCGATTGTCTGCATACATTTTGTCAACAATGTATAGACACATGGTTACAAGAACATGGTTCGTGTCCTGTATGTCGTCATTTAGTTCAAACTCGATTATCAGTCACCAATGATAAATTGAAACAACTCGATTCTCTACTTGTTCGATGTCTTGCATGTAAAAAAACGAATATTAAACGAGCTGATATTGAACAACATATGAAACGCTGTTTCAAAACGAAATCATCAAATTTATTTCGAAAGTCTTGGCGATCGATAAAATCGATCGTAAAACCGAAATCAAATAATCATCGACCAAGACCAATAGTAACAACACGTGCCAATACATTTCCTCGAATGCCAACAATGCCACGACTGTATGTGCATCGATATCGTCTACCAACTTTTAATTTTAATTTTAATCCGAGACAACGAATAGAACCTGTCGGCAGAACTACAACAAACGGTTTTGCTACCTTGCTACAAAAGTTAATGTCTCTGATTGTTTTTCTTATTATTGCAAGTATGGTCATAGGATGTATCTTACTTATAGCTTCCGTATTTTTGTTTTTTTATTATAAAACATTTCGGTTGATTGTGTGTGCAGTATTTGCTCTTGGATGTTGTGTACAATTTGGAAGAGTGATTTTACGGAATCGTAATTAAATTTGTATATAAATAAATAGGATAATTGAATTATCAGAAAGTATGAAAATAAGATTACGATTGAGGTTCAATTATTCGAGATTATTTATTCAAAGATAAAAGATAGATTTTATGTTGAATCACTTGAGTTTTCATCGGAAGAATCTGAGAAATTATCACTGAATAAAGATACGAGATTAATATTCCATTTTTCGTCAATCTTTTCACAGGATTTGATTTGAAATATAAAATAAGATGAAATTAATATCTCTTCTTCATCTGGAAATTGTGAGTTAACACTAAGATCATTTCCATCGTCCTCGACAATATTAATAATAAAAATAACGTTTCCTGCGAACATTTCAGCTACTTCTCGATTACGTGTTACGGATGAGAAGGCTGGAAAAGTGTATACTTCTTTGTTTTGTTGTACTTGCTGAAATTTTTCGATTAATTCATCGGATAATGTTGTTCCTCGATAAACTGTGATGTTATTATCACCTCTAGGAATATCTGTCTTTTTTCCTAACCAATATAAGAGCCAAACATATGGACCAATGGTTTTAATTGTATTTTCCCATGTTTTCTTATGTTCTTCATCGCCATCACCAACAAGTCGCATAATTTCATTGATTCTCCTATATAAAAATGTATCTTTCGTATAAAGATGAGCACAACATTTCCATATCTCTGATGGAGACAAATTAATCACAGTTCGCAACTCGTCGGCCATTTTTTGAGCTTCAATTTGTTTCCCTAAAAGTGTTCCTTCATCAATGATACCACTAGCTGCCTTTTCAATCATCTTGGAAAGAACATTTTTGTCAGTATAGCATACATTTTGAACGTTAAAATGATGATTAACAACAACAAGATAATCATCTTCAGACTTTTCTTCAGTAAACGGAACTCTGGGGATCAAAGGATCACAAAGTGCAGATCGATTTAATCGTGTTGGTTTTTTTTCATTGTTTTTTGCCAATTGTTGAATATTTATGATACTTCTTCTAATTGAATTTTGTTCTCCGTTTTTCTGTTTAGAAATTCGAAGCATATTTTTCAAATCGATATCGTAACCATCGATTGAAATATTCGATTTCTTATTTTGCATAGCTTCTTCAATAATTTGAATTTCAATATCCGAAAATAAATTCCATTGTTCAATTTGTGATGAATCATTTGAATTCGATTTCCATGTCCATTCGACACGATCTTTCTCTAGCAATTGGTGTGCCATTGAGTATTGTATTGACAGCGAAATAACGAGAAATGATTGAGATTCAGCCGTATAAAGTCTATAATAAATACACGTGGATGTATGGACATATCAATAGTATATATTTGTCTTTCTTTCCTTTCTCTTAGGTTTATTAAGGTGGTTGACTGCAGTTTATTACATCAAGACGACTTATTGAATCGTTTTGTTGTTTGATTGATACATCGAAATAATTTCTTTTGGTTTCTTTTGTTTATGTGATGATGGCCATTGATATTTCCAATTTTTTCAAGATTCTCATCTGTCCTCGAATGAACTATAATTCATCATATTTTACATAAAGATGATGGCAAGTGGCATACATATTGGTTGAGTATATTTAAAGATTCATGCTTTATAAAATATGGTATGGGTGAAGTACGAGAAGCATTTACGATTTTTAATGTCACAATTTCTGAAAATGAACAGAATTTATTGAAACAAGTTGAATATTTACATGTTAGAATCAATAATAATGATAATATGTTGATAGAATTGGATAAATCTAAGGAAAATTTTCGATTTTTTCTTGGTAAAGAACCTGTTATACGTGATCCGGCTATGTTTATTATATCACAAGATAAATATTCGATTGAAACTACATCGGCTATTCTACCATCGAAATTAGAAAAACCATGTCGAGATTTGTACGATAGTGTGATTAATTTTCGTTTGAATACAGATGATTTTCCCGATTTTATTCAGGCGATTGAATGTAGCGTACGAAATTCAGCTGGATGGTGCTACAAAAAAACTCGAAGAAAAAGCTAATCGATTCGGTCGACCAAATCCCATGGCAACATATTTACGTATAACCTATGGTTAAAAATTAGGAACAGCACCTGGCCATGCGTATGCTATTGAAATTTGGCCTCCGGGACATTACAGTCCGATACATAATCATAGCAATGCATATGGTATCATTCGAGTACTTTATGGTCGTCTTTAAGCTAAAGTCTATCCGGAATTAACAATGAAACCATTTCAATATGCACCAATCGAACAAATTTTAGAAAAAGATCAAGTGACATGGATGTTACCTAAATTAAATCAAACTCATCAAGTTCGTAATCCAGATTTATATGGTCCGACTGCTATAAGTATCCAATGCTATCAATATGGACAAGAAGATAACATTCATTATGAATATTTTGATTATCTTACGAATGATGATCTTTCAATTGCTCATTTCGATCCTAAATCGGATATTGATTATCAAGATTTTAAAGCATTAATGAAACCAGAATGGCATCATTTAAAAAACGCATAGATTTTTTTTTCCTTTTTCCTTTTATTTGAAAACACGTTTTAATAAAATCAATATATTCTCTTCGGATTTGTATAGTAGAAAACTGAAAGAAATAGATTCAACATTGGCGATTACAATTTGATTTTTGAGTGGTTAGAGAATATATAAATAGAAAAAGAAATTCTCTTTGTATTCATTTTGACTTATACTTTTGTAACTCGAATAGAATCTTGCTGGCATTCTTATTATCGCTCCTAAACTTATAAATTATTTAAGTGATTTTTTTTTTCTTTATATTTTTTTCTCTTGAAAGCTAAGACCACCACAACAACTACTTCTTCATCAACAACATCATCAAGTAAATTGTCTGTGTAGAATATTGTTATAACAACAGACTTCGATTCAGACGGTTCGTTTTGTCGTTTATTCTTTTCCAAGTCCGAGAAATGAAGAGAAAACACATACAATATATAGACTAGTCAGGGAAAGAGAGAGAGAAAAAAAAAGAAAAAGAATAACATGTATGGGGAATTACTGTATTATTAAGATAATGGTATGCTTACAAGGGTATCGGTGATAATGAACAATAAAAATTTATAAATTAAATTTCCACTTCATTGATTGACATATGACAAAACATACTTTTTTGACAGGATAATAAAATAACAAAGTAAATATTCTGTCAAATGCATTATACGTAGAATGAAATATTAATTTGAAATTTGAAAGAAAAAACAATCATTTCAATGAGAGCGTCCTCTCCGTCGTATAATACGTAAACCGTTTTGAACTCGTTTACGAACTTCTTGCATTGTTTTTCCTAGTTCTTTCTTATAAACTTTCGATGGTAAGACGAAGATAACAAGTGTTAACATTGGTGGAATAAAAGATACAAAATAAATAATAAGATATAACCATACATCACATTGAGATTCCATACATTTTGTTGTATAGGTCATAATAAGACGAGGAATTGCTAATAGAACTAAAATAATTGGTGCAAAAAGTAAATGTCTATGTTCATGAAATTGTTCTCGAAAAATATTGAAAAAAGTTTGACGATTTTGAATGTTTACTCGTCGACGAGATTTATTAGCGATGAGAACAATTGCTGATAGAAGATTAATAAGAAATGGAGCAAAAAAATTAAAAGTATGAATAACATGATTGTATGTTACTAAATATGTTGATTTATAATTAATAATACACCAAAGTCGAGGTGTATAACTATCATCATCTTCTTCAAAACTATGTTCTTCATCGATTAATTGTCGATAAATTGGATCATGAATACTTGTACCAATATTAAATATGATAAGAATAATAATCATTATTTTCGATATTTGTTTACTTTTACTTCTATCAAATCTAATACCTTTAATAGCACATACAGTTCGTTCAAATGCTACACAAGCGTTTAACCATTGATCCACGTAAAGGCAAACTCGAAGAAAGAAATCAATAGAATAGCATTGAATTGTTAAAAATGTTCGATTTTCGATAATGGACATTTGTGCTAGAAGAAGAATCCAAACTTTTAAACCGAAAAATATCGTTGTTAGTAATGTAGTAATCGACGATGCCAATAAATAGATACCACAACCGACTTCACATATGACTTGATTTTTAAAAGTCATTAATGATAGTACACCATTGACCAATCCAATAATTATAAAAATAATACTTAAAGCTGCAGTTATTTGTACGAGAGTTGATTGATGTGTTAAATTAACATGTGGCTGAATATGATAACTTAATATCGTATCTAATGATAGACCAAATCCACTTGTTGTAAATTGACATTGTGTCCCATAGAAACATCGAGGACATACACACCATACCCTTGTTGGACAAATTTCGTCATCTACAAAATATTCACCATCAGAATAGCATTGAATTGTATTGGGATATGAACTTCTTGAATCACGTTCATAAACAAAACAAAAAGCTTGATACTGTTCATTAACATAATCACATTTACAAAAATAAAATCCATCATGAAAACATAAATTACTTAGTGATTTATTTTGACATATCAGATGATAATATTTTATTCGACGAAGAAAATGTAAATTATATATTGTTTCAGGAAGAAACTCATTAATATGTAAACAACGATCCGATGCATTTATCAGTTTCGTAATAATTTTGGAAAATTGCAGTTTAAGTGTCATATCAACAAAATAATAATCATTTGATAAAAGATTTTGAATTATGACAAGTTGGTATTTTTTTCCCAATGGATAGAGATTGAATTTTGTTCATCTGAAATCCGTACTGGTATAGTTGTTCGATCAGAAAAAGCATTTTCAAAAAAATCAAATAAATGAACATAGATCATTGTGGATAACATAACGTCTTTTCCAAATGATAACGTAATTTGACTAGTTACCTCACAATACGCTCCATTAAAGCCCTTCCGACAAAGACAACTGAATCGTCGGTATATGTTTAGTCCATCGGTGATTCCATGATGAGGTATACATTGACCGTTATTTTGACAAGGATTTGTTCCATTTATTTGACAACTAAGATCTCGAATGAGACATCGAGAACCTGTACGATTCACTGGACAAATACATACAGATCGATTCATAGCAGATATTCCTAAACATAATGCATCCGATGAGCATAAACATTGATATGAAATTGAACAAAATTTTCCGGTCCACCCTCGTTCACATTGACAAAACGATTTTTCTTTTGTTTGATTTAAATATTGAATGCATTTTCCATGATAATTACATTGTCGATTTGAACACAATTTCAAAGTACGATTATTTCGTGGAATCAAAATAGTTTTAACTAAATAATGAACAGGTAAAAATGAAAATTCAATTGGAATAGTGAAACTTCCTCGATAATTTAAAGATAGTTTTTCATAAATATCGATATGTATTGAATAATTTTTCAGCATATCTTTCGGTCGGGTCGAATAGATTAAACTGAACAAATTATAATGATTACTCCAGCATTCTTCATTAGTTCGTCTCATAAAAGTAGATTGTTTATAAGAATGAATGGTTCGTTCATTACTATCATCAATTAATAAAACAATTGCTTGAAAAATCGAACGAAACGAATTATAAATAGTTTCAAATTTAACAAATAGATTGACTCGTTGATTTTGATATTGACATTTATTACCATAAGCATATGTTGGACAGAAACATACTCTTGTAGAAATATTCTCTTCTTTATTTAACCAAACAAGTAAACTGAAGCCTCCATGACAGTATTTAGAATTCGAATCAAACTGAAGTTGAGTCGTTTGATATGAAATTGAATTTGAAGACATTCTACCACAAAATTGTTCATCATCACCATGCGGACAATTTTGTATACCATTACAAATTACACTATGTGGAAAACATCGATTCATAGTATCATTTCGACATTGAAAACTACTGAATAAACGTAATGATGTATTTCGTTGACATAATTGTGGTTCATCCATACTTCCATGACAATTTCGAATACCATCATTGACTTTTTCTAAAGGTAAACAAATTAAACGACGAGTACCTATTAAATAGCAAATATGTTCATTTGGTGAACAATTAAATACAGCATAATAGCTACAATTAAGTTCATCTTCTCCATTTAAACAATTCCAAAATCCATTGCAACGAGTATAATAATTATGGCAAGGCCAATTTTCACATTCAGTTTCATCGTTTTGCATTTTCCCATCAATTAAGATTGATGCTAAATCGTTCAAACCATTACATATGAAAGGAAACCTTGGATATGATAGACTTTCATAATGAGTTGTCTTTTCATCTTCACATTGATCATATTCATCATATCCACAATCACATTTACCATCATTTACGATTTGTCTCGAAAATAACTTTTTTGAAGTTGGACATCGAAAACTTATTTCAGAAGTTTTAATTAAAGTTGATTTTTCTGGTAATTGACTTTGATTTTCATCATCCGAATACATACAATCATCGATTCCATCATTTAAACGATCAATTGAAATACATTTCGATGAATTTTGGCATTGATACATATTCGATCGTTGACAAATTTCAGATGAATATTTCCAAAATGGATTATATCGATGTATAGAACCGTATTGATAAGTAAAAATCTGTTTTATATGACTATCATATTGATCAAATTGCCAACTAATATTACGATAACAAATAAAATCATTGATCATCATTTTTTTGTGATTTACAAAGTAATTTTCATAGGATGAATTTTTTGAACAAAGATAAAAGTATAAATATATAGTATTAAATATGTTTCTTGATTGATTTTTAATATATGTTAAATAAATATCATCGAATAGAATTGGAACTGATGGAATAAACATAAAATCTGGACATTCAATTTCCATAATTGATACATATCTTGTGAGATCTTCAGGTATATAACATTCTTCATGTAATCGAGCTAAACATTGTACTGCAAACCAGCAAGTATCAGATATATGTTCTTGTTTAATAGAAAATAATGACATCAAATTAGCTTGAGTTTTCACACATGAACTTGTTAAAAATGTTTCAAAACAAATTCTTTCATCACAATATGAATCGAGTTGAGAAAGAGGCATGTATCTTGTAATGCATTCATCAGAACGAATTTCTTGATCGGAAAGTTTTCTAAGTTCAGGAATACAATTCAACATATCAGACTGTCGATCTGTAACAAATTCTTTTGGTAAACATATTCCACTGTAACATTTATATTCATCATTTTGACAATCATTGATTTCAAGTTGCCAACAATGCTCTTCATCAATTCCACCATTTAAACAATCAACTTTTCCATCACATATATCAGCCCAATCTAAACATTGCATACCAGGACTACGAATACACATTAAATGAATATAACATGAATATTTCATTTGAGATTCATCGAATGCTTGTGTATTTGCAAATGCATAGTCACGTATATCTGTAAAAGTTTCATTTGAAAATTCAAATTGATATTGACATCGTGGACCAAATTGTGGCCATGTACAATTATAAAAAATGTATTCAGCTAATGATATATCCTTTTCATTTAAATAATATTGATATTGTTCGATAAGATCAATGGGTGCTGACCAAAGAAATAATTGTTCACTTGTGATATTTGCGTGTGCAAGTTGAAAGAAAGTTAAATTTGTAATAAAATCATTTTTTGTTATTGGAAAATCACTTGCAGGCTCACTCATACAAAAATCCATGGTTTGACCATACGCAACGTTTGGTGACAGACCGAGAAAAATAATAAAACAATTGTGTTGCAACATATAATGATTTTGATTATTGATATCCGTAAAATAAAGATTGATCGGTGCGTGTGTGCTAATCATTTGCAGCGAAACAAAATAGAATAACACTTTGACTAAAACCATTTTTAAAAGCAAATGAATCTTTGTGCAACTTGTAAAAATCATTTATTATCACATAAAACGGAAACATCTGTTATTTTATTTTAACAATATGTTTATCAATTTTTTTTTGTAATAATCTTCTTAGTAAAAGCTAGTTATAAATAGATGGCATTCTATATCAGCTCACACATTCTGACCTAAAATGGATTTACTTATACATTTCTAGTTATCATACAATATTTCCATTTATTCCGGATTTATATCGGTCAATAACATTACCAAATAATTTTTCGATATTCAAGATCGTTCGGGAGATATAAGACATACCAATTACTAATTAATATATTATAGTTTTGTCTTATATGGTCATATATGACTCATTTTTAATTGATCATTGATACATCACATGTCTTATACATAGACCATTTAATTAAATTTGTTGACATTCAAGTTCACCCACTACAGAGTCTTTCAGAAAAAGAGAGATCCGTTGTAAAACTTATTCTTCAAATGGCCGATGCGATTAGAAAAAAAGCACAACGTACGTCTTTGACTGATATTCTAACTCTATTTGTCTATAACTTACACATTAGGGAAGTTTACAAATCAATAGATTTTTTAAATAAAAACCAAGCAAATTTTTATTTTATTGGATAACTCAGTCATTCTTTTGCAACTCGCAAGCTGTTGCAGTCAGCCGCCTAATCTACTCGAGTTTGTCTCGAGTGGAATTCTAATCTAGTTTCGTTTATGGAAATGGAAACATTGTTTCATAAAACTTCTTGTTTTTAATAACGTAAAAATTTTTGTACTCTATGATTCGCTGCGTCTGCTACATATAAATTGAGTTGATTATCAAGTGCAACTGACCATGGCGTCGACAATAAAGTTGAATTACTACCAGTAGTGTTTACAACTCCAGCAATGGTAATTCCTTCAAGTTGTCCATTCATAAAAAGTTGAATACGTTGATTATTTCGATCAGCAACATAAAAATTACCCATCGGGTCTAGTGTTGTTACGGTTGGTAAATTAAATCGTTTGGAGTCAGTGCCTGAATTTCCATTGATATCACCAGCGACAAGTGTCCAACTAGTTGCACCTAATGGCCAACGGACAATATTATGACCAAAGTTATTAGTAATAATTAAATTATTCGATAGTGATTCAAAATGAACACCCACCGGAGACATCAAGTGTGTATAATTTTTTGCGTTCACACCAGTACCAGCAACCATAGTTCCTGATGGCGTGCCTAATTTAAAATGCATTATCCTAGAATTCGCATAGTCAGATACATAAAGTGATTCCGATGCTTGGTGATAATCCATTTGATATGGAGACGATAGGGTATTATTTGCATTAGTACCTACACCCGCGACTATTTCTCCTGATGTTGAGCTATTTCGCCATAACATAACACGGTGATTGTTTCTATCTGCTACAAACATATACCCATTTGAACTAACTAATACTTGTGATGGGAAGCGCAGTTCACTTAGATTGCTACCTGCTGTACCATTTGCATTACCAGCAACTGTTATTCCATATTTTGCATCCATTACGTATTTTTGTATTCGACTGTTTGATGTATCAGCAATATAGAGTGTATTTTGATAATCAACTGTTGCACCGAGAGGTGCATTCAGTTGATTATTCTCGGTTCCAGGGAAACTAGTATTTCCTGCGATCGTGATGCCAGTTCTGTTCCATCGAAGATTTGCTTCACGATTTATGAGATGTTTATTTGGTTTTATTAAGAGAACTGAAAGAGTAATAAGGATACCAATAGTTAATAGAATAGTAGTAATAATAATAAATCGTTTTGCTGTTTGATTTATGCATCCGAATAATTTCTTTTGGTTTCTTTTGTTTATGCGATGATAGTCGTTGATATTTCCAATTTTTTCAAAATTCACATCTGTCGTCGAATGAACTATAATATTTTCCGTAGAAGCGTCTGCACATGTACAAACTTTACGACATGACTATGCAATATCAAGATTTTTAAAAATCACATATCTGTTCAAAAACTTACCCGTGGCAAAGATTGTTCAAGTGGTGAAACTTTTGATCGAATATTTATATGAATACTTTTTGTTGATTTTTGCCGTTGGCCATTTTTGGTTCTTCTCCGACGTGACATTCGAGCTCTTATTCGATTGAAATTTCAAATAATGACTTTTTATTTCGTCTATTTTTTTATTCAATGAAAGAATGCCCTGAAATGCTTTGTGTTAATAGAATAGTATAGAAAGAATAATTAATAGAGTGTCAAGATTTCAAATAAGGCAACAAAAAATTGTTCTTTGCTTGAAAGATTACATTTTCTTTTTCAAGTCATTTTTAAGCAATAGTGTGAGTGCTTGAACAACATTTTGATGTTCACCACATAGATTTTCAAGATGAATTGAATATCAGTTACTTTAAAGAATGTTCGTGGAGCAATCAAAACTTCTTTTTCATTTTCATGATTCGATATGCATGGTAGATGATATCGTGGAATAGCACTTAAATTAATGGCCGTATCACAAGATTGTGAAAAATGATAGATCAATAGAGTAGAAATTGTTTCCGATGATTTTGAAGGAGGATGTTGAGGGTGAAGTTGGACACGTGTATACGGTAGACATAATCGAAAAAGGTAGTAATTTGAAATTTGAATTCAAGTTTCAAATAAGACACTACTGTCAAGTATATGCGATACTCTGTTGATAGTTATACGATTTCTTTTTGTTTTTAAATATTTTTAGTAACAACAACACGTGCTTTGACATTGAAACTAGTGTTTGAAAATAATCAAAATCATGATTGGTATGTCGATGATGCATCAATTCAAGGTTCATCATCCGGAGACAGACTAACCAATGGTAACTTTGAAACAAGTTCATCATTAACTTCATGGTCAGCAGGATCAAATAGCTCATGTACTTCGTATGGTATTTCGACGAGTAGATATTATACAGGAAGTCGTGCATATGTTTATCAATGTGCTGATAATATTGCTTGGTTATATCTTGATCATACAGGTTCGATATCTGGTTCAGAAACAAACAGAATGTATGTATACATCATTGAATAATTTTTATTTCAATGACAAAAAAATTCACGAAAAAATTTCGTCTTTAAAATGGTCGATAGCCACCATATTGTGGATAACCTCCAACACCTGGAGCACCACCATAAATTTGACCTAATGTTGGATTTGGATTTCCACCCATCATGTTGTCTAAAATTTCACCAACGGGACCTAATCAAAGAGATAGGATAACAGCATTATTAGGGGGAAAAAATCTTACTATTGACACCACCAGGAATGTTTTGATTGATCCAAGCATCAGTCACTGCTTCTTGTAATGGATTTGTACCAAAGCCTTGTCCGTACATTTTCGATAGTTGCTTGTTAATCTGTATAAGAAACGATATAGAACTGTGTTTGAAATCAACCCCTTTTTATACTCGAATCGAGATTACTCATGCGTTTCTTTCTATGATCGTGTCCTTCTCGAAAGATTATTAGTCATGTAAAAATATTCTATAGCGACGTCAACATAATCCCACACTCTCAACACCCTCTTTTATTATTCACTATGATATCAAAACAAAAACGAAATATAACTATAATTGTTAATCGTGTGTACATTTTCGTATATTTCTAAAGAAGATTTTGCACCGAAAACACCAACTGGCCTCGAACGTACATGGCTCGATCTTAAATTAGAATTCAGTCGAACAGGGGAAGGATTAGCTGGTGCAAAATATTACAAAACAATTGTTTGACATCGTTATCAAACGGCGACTAATATACAATGTAAGAATGTTTGTTTGGAGAATGAAGTAAAATCCAAGGATAAACATCGACGCCCAACATTTTTCTTTTATTATTCACTATGACGTCAGAATAAA
>Ga0209922_102559_pt1 | contig 15479 bp, 10 predicted proteins | sample ThiBiot_500_biof_FD_183946 | JGI IMG/M metagenome (GOLD analysis project Ga0209922, IMG submission 183946) | Wastewater bioreactor microbial communities from Cape Town, South Africa - Thiocy_expt_500_biof (SPAdes) | ecosystem: Engineered > Bioreactor > Thiocyanate-remediating > Anaerobic-Aerobic ...
TTTTTTTTTCATTTTTACAAGAGAAGAAGTCATTCTGTTTGTTTAACAGGAGAACTTTCATTATAACAAAAATTATGTTTCAAATCATACGCAGATCGTATGAGAGGAGACTGTAAAGATGATCGACGGTCATACGAATCGCACGCATTTTTATGTTAGCATGCAACAGCCGGGTATGATTTGTGCTGTCAATACTTTACCCAATCATACATTAGAAGTACAGGGACAACGAGTTCGTCCACAATTAGATTCATTTTGGTCATACTATCCCGGTGATGTAGGCGCACTTTGTAAGGTGTGTGTGTGTATACACATTTTTAGATATTCTTCAACGAAGGATCGATCTTTATTCTCTAGTATGATAACTGATTTTTTCTTTGTTTAGAAAGCAACAAGTTGGAATCCTCAACAGTCGCGAATAACACGGGAAAATAAAGATTATATGACAGCTGTAAGTTTGAATTAATGGTTTCTATTTAATCTATGATTAAAATAGATCTGTTTGCTTAAAAACAATCAAAACGAAAACTTTCAGTCTAAAGAAAAATATTTGTCTATCTAAAAGCATATGTTGTGATGACGATTTTCAATCGAGAAAAAGCAAAACGAAAAACACGAAACTGTTAAGATTAGTCCATACAAGTTTTGTTTTTCATCGATGTGACAACACTACCAAAACGACATAAAAAAAACTAAAAAAGAGCATCACTTGTTTTCAATTTTTGTATGCCGAAAATTTATTGATTCGATATTTTGTTTCTTTTTCGCTGTTCTTTTTAGTTAGCTAAAGGTTTGACACGTCCTGACGGTAAAATCTTCTCGAATGAAAATAGCGAAATATTTTGCAATCGTTGGCATCAAAACCTTTCCAACGGTAATTATCGACCGAGTACAGGAAAACCTGCATCACGAAAGTAAATTCCAAAGAATAATGACAAACGTGTGTATATATGTGTGAATTGTTTAGTAGTCGACCACCTACGTCTGCACCTGAACGTGGTAAAGCAGCCTTGTCAAGTCTAGTGGAAATTAATAGACCTACCACAGCTCCGGTTGTAATTGAAGCTCGACCCCGTCGAGTTCAAACAGGAAAAATGAAATCTGCCGCTCCTACTCGTCCTCATCCACCTCCGCCACCGTCTGCTCCGTTACGTCCTCCACGTACAATTGATTCATCAGGCAATTTCGATAATTTAATAAGTTCAACATTTCTTCAACTAACCGATGGACTCAAATCTTCGATCTATAAAAGTGACAATCACTTTGTTCATCAATTATGTTCGACAACAAACGAAAATCTAATCGATCAATTTAATACTAGTCATGAGAGTTTTCTCGATACATCAGCTCGAACATTGCCGAACGAACTCACTCAGGATAAACAATCTTTAGTTGAAACAATTGAAAGCGATAAAGACGAAGATCAAGGAACGAACACTTCACCACATATTGCTAATCTTGGCCTATGGCAACGTGATAGCAAAAGTGGTCGAATTGAAGCTGCCGCTAATGTTCCTCAACGAAAATTGTCACGTGAAGATTCCGATGAAATCGAACGGCATACTGTCGAACAAGAACAAGACGATCTTCGACAACGACAACATGAACTCGAACAATATGAATTCGATTTACCTCCTTCGTCTCCTTCATTGATAACCTACGATTATAAAAGTCCATTTACTGAAGAATACGATCAAGCTATTGCAATTCAAGCACAAATCACAACAAACAATGGAAATAACGAATGGAATTTGAAAGAATTCTATCGTGATGTTCAAACATCATTCGAAGACGATACAAATACGAAACCCGTCTTCGAAAAATGTCTTAAACTAGCACGGTAGATTCAATCAATCAATTTTATTAAATTAAATTTAATAAAAAAAATTCTATTTTTAGATTACAAGCGAATACAGTCAAATGGGAACAACGACGTCGACAAAATTTAGCTTTATACAATCGTCTCATGAGATCGAATGCATTAGATACGAGTACGTCGAATTTAACAAGTAGTTTTACAACGAAAACAACATCAAGTGACAAAGATCTCAAAGAATTAAATGATTTAAAACGTGAACTTCGTTGTAATGAGTGTAAACGTGTGACATGTTTGGGCAATTGTGCGCCTGGACAAGATTATCATCTTTACAAACGAATTGTTTCTTCGATACCAGCTCAATCGTCATCGAAACAACCGATTCTTGCCAATAGTTCAAATCTTCGTGAACAACATCGATGCAAACAAAGTTGTACAACTTGTTCGACAAATACGAATCGAACAACAGCGGATATTATGAATGCCAATGCGATTATGACAAGTTTAAATACGAACAATACAAATACGAATTCGACTACTCGACTTCGATCATCAAAAACAACATTTTCGTTCGGTCAAAAAAGTCAACGACCAACAGTCGATCTACGACCACGATCGATGCATCAAGTAACACGAGAGATGAAACTTAAATTTGAACAAGCGAATCTAAGTCCTGTTGTTGTCGTACCTTTATGCGAAAATGAATCTCAATCGATGTTAACAAAACGTTCAACGAAAAAACCTGCCAATGGACTTGTGCCAGGCAAATCGTTTCGATCACAACGACGAGACTCATTAACGTTGGTTTCACCACAAAAAATTCATAGTTAATATTTTCATAATACGATTCTCTTTTTCTTTCTTTCTTTTTCCTGTACAAGAAAACAAAAAATATACATTCGGATTATTTAAGTTTGTTAATAAATATGATATGAAAAAGTCGACCTGTGTAATATTCTCTAGATATCATCGAAGAAAGACAAATAGCATGCATATCTCGAGATAGTTTTCGGAAAAAGAATAATCAATCGATCAAATAGGGAATGTCTTTCGTAACTTAATCGAACTCATCGTAAGCTGAATTGTTCGAGGCAAAATGAGATAGAGAATCTATGCTCTCTTGAGCGAATATATATATATATACTTATGCTCAGTATTAGAACTGTTGTTGTTATTGTTTTATCTTTCTGCTTTTCTCATTCACTTGGGGTATACAGATTAGGTCTCATATAGACATACAAATCTAAATGAGAAGAGAAATACGATCGCCTTTGTTTCATTCGTTGAATATCATGCACAAAGTGTCCTTTGATAAGAACAACACTTTTCTTTTCTACGCTAGTCTGCTTATGTTGTTAGTTTGTTTCTTTCTTCTCATTTTTACCATTATGCCATTCATTGACAGACAGCTAATGAATGTGTACAGATATATCGCATGATGGTTATGTGTTTGGAGCTAAAGGTTGAATGAATTGTCATTGTGCACACGCGAATTTGAGTGACACAAATTAGTATACAACTGTTAGACAAAAAAAACGAGAAAAAAAAAGATAGTACGTATAATCTATCCGTTAATTTATATAAATGTACGTTGAAGACGCAACTGTTCAAAGGAAATATGGTGCCGATGTCAAGTTATCCCTATTTGTAAGATCATCACACATATATATATATATACACACATATGTGCGTCAGTTTTTCTATTCCATTCATTTATCTTACTTTAAAACAACATTTATAATATTTCTTCTATCTCACAAGGATATAGATCATTTGTCCTGTTGATCTCTCATCGAAATATGCGACACGATAACAATTAGGAGAAAAAAAATGATAAAGGAGAACATGAAATATAATCTTTTTTCTCAATTGATCCACACATTTATGTATAACCGAGAAGCAAACGAGAGGAAAGAAAACCGACTGGTGACAACGTCAGGTACCATCCTATTCTTTACATTCCTTTTTCTTTTATGTGTCTAGTACAATAAATATGTGCTTATGATTTGATCATCAACACTTATACATACGCATTAGCTCAAATATGAGGAGCACAATAATAATAATAATAATAATAATGACTGATTTTCGAGAGATCGAATTGCACAAGTATAAATGCCGTTAGGACTATTTCATCTTGCATACAACATCATGCATGGCAATGATTGTAGTGTGCATTTAGCCCCAAGGCCATTAGCACTGCTCTTCGTTTTTTTTTCTTTGTATGTGTGCTGTCTTTGCTGTACATTGAGATAACAAGAAGAGAAAAGAAAAAAAGAATTCATGATGGCATGAAGGATAAGACAAGCCGAAATATGCCTCTAAGAAGATCTGTAATCGATAGGATGGATGATGAGAGCAACACTTGCTCTCTCTCTCTCTTTCTCTTTGCCTCTGTCTCTCTTGTTCTGTTCTATCGTTATAGTCAAAAGCTTAGTTCTTATCCGACAAAGGATGATTGTGTATAGAAGAGAGTGTTTATCAGTTGCCACACTAAGTAAACATTCTAATTCGATCTTTCATTGTATGGAATACACATGGACAAAGATTTGACAGAATCTTTTCTCTCTACGTCTCTCCTATTTCCTTCTTTTCGCTAGGGTTTCTTTTTGTCTGTGACGTCTTAACATAGGTTTTTATTGTGTTTTGACGAGGTGACAACTGTCAATTTTGGAGATGAAAGCGAGACATAGATCGAACGAAAGGAAGTCAAAAAAAGATAAAGCAAAAGTAACAGCTGCGATGGTACCGGTAACGTTAGTACCCTTATACATTTCATATAGAGAAAAGATGCAATCGACTTTCAAGAATAATATATGAATAGAACAAAGCCTGTCGTTTTTCAAGTGTCGCCTGAGATGGACAAGAGCAGTAGCAACAGTCGATGCAGTTGACTTTGCTAAATTGAGTCAATTGTTAAGTATACATATACAAATGAGATAACTCATAAGTCTTATCATTTAGAGTCCTGTCTGTTTTTGAGGTAAGACAATGATGCACATCGGTCGCCAAATGATGTTCTTCTTTTCTCTATGATGCTCTCTCTCTCTCGCTTTTTAACTGCATGTTTCCGTCTTTTCTCTTTTCTTTGGTCTCTTGCTCTCCCTCTCTCTTCATCTAGTATAAAGAACCATGAAAAAAAGTATAATCTCTCTGATCATAAGTGGTATTGCGCCACTGCACTGCTAATACTTCTTGTTGTTATTGTTCTTCTTCTGCTTCTTCACTTTTATTTGCCTGCTATCGCTTTTGTACATCCAGTTGACAATAACAAAAACAGCAGCCATCGTCATCATCGTTGCTGGATCGATGATAATAGGTAATTAGGCGCTATTGTTTTTATACCATTATTCATCTCTTTCGCATCCTTTCGCCTTTACACATATACGCACACTCCTACTGACATTGTTGCTCTTTTGCTTGTTGCATACAGTGACGATGATTATGATGATGATGGTAGTTAGAAATTCGACAAATAACTTTTGTTTTTGTTTTCTTTTTATATGAAGAAGAAGAAAGCTGAATGCTAAATGAAAGTTTATACGTCAAATTTATAGGAGATTTGAATTGAAGTATGAAATCAAGATGTTCTTTTTCTTTCTGTCCGAATGAGTAGTTCGATTGAAATGAACTAATTTGTTTCCGTTAGATTTGCACCGAGTCATGTCCTTGTTTTATTGTTGAGCTAATTAACAGATTTTCACTTGTTCGTTTCTTTTTCTTATTCTTCGAAGAAGAAAGGTGTTCGTCAGTTACATTATCTATCTTTTCTCTTCTGTTGTCTCTACTAATGACACTTTCCATGTCATTTGCTGCTTTTATACATCCTGCATATAGATGATAACAGGTCTTTTATTCTTCTTTGTTATTATTGTCATCAACATCATCGTCAGAAATAATGATGGTAATGAAAATTTCTCGCGAAAGTAATATTGCCGAAAATAAGGTCGAATAATAATTTCTGATGATACTCTATGTATTGAATTGCCTCATGGATAAATAGGAACCCTCTTTTTTTTTTAATACAATTGTTTTTTTGCCGTTGGACTACAATGGCATATTAGTTGTTAGTCAGTCAGGTTTGCTTACGTGAATATACGAATATTTATTTTCTTATGTATATGCGTTCTAATGCGTATCAATAAGCTTAGAATAGGAGATGAGAGAAAAGAAGAACAAGTAAACAGGCACTGTGCAGATTGTATTACAACAAATACTTTAGAAGAAAGAAGAAAAATGAAGACGAAGAGAAAAGTAAAAGTACGTGTAACATATAGGATATTTGTAACAATAACAGTAGAGAAATATTAATGCTTATTCGAACTCAATGAGATAAAACAAGGTTCTTTTTTTTTTCTTCTTCTTCTTGCTGCGCTCGTCTTAAGCAAAATCTTGTTCGATTACAATCGATCTTGCTTCGTTTTGTATTGGAACAAATATTATGATCTGTGACTGTTGGTGTCACTGCTGATGACAATCAACGACGATGGATGAATGGACGGCGTGTGTTGATGCAATCACTTTCATTTTTCAGGCACGTACTATACCGATAAACAATGAGAAAGAAAGAAAAAAGTTGAGAGTGAGAAAGAAAATCAAGAATAAGAGAGCGAGACATATAATATATATATATATATATGCACACTTCTCGTTCTCGTAACAGTGAGAGCGAATTTATGGGCATGTGTGTATGGTTAATGAATGGGACGTGTGAGGACTATCAAAATTAACGCAAACATATATATATATATATATATCTAGTGATAGATTTACTACATTATACAAGGTTCTTTGTTCTAACAAGATCACACATCCGATGGGATACAATATTGCCCAACCGATGTTAATGTGAGTTCGTGCGTATCTATTTCAGATGATGATTAGATTTTTTCTCGAGAAAGTGTCACGCTTCAATTTCACCATTTGTCTATATTTTTTTACATAAATAGTGAATAAACAACAAACAAAAAACGAAGTGTTTTATTGTTATTTTTTTTCTCTTTCTCTCTTTATATGTAGATTTCATGACGTTCAATCAAAATTGATACTCTATATTTACATTAGATAAACGATAGTTTATATCTTTCGTTAAAGATATACATGAATATTTAATAGACACTTTCATTTTGTCAACAAATGTGAACACTTAATTATATAGAACAAATCAGTTTATAAATGAAGACTAAGTTATGTAGGATCTACACGTTAAAATAACATAGGTTATAGGACATGATTGATCATGATGGCATAGTTGAAATGTTGAAGATATAGTTGATGACTTTATATAGACAGATAGTTCGATATGTATCCATCATGCATTTGTGTCTTTTATTATTTGTATAGGGGAGGAGATCATACTTTGTGTCTATATCGACATATCTGTATGCATATTGGTATTTAACCTTTAAGGTTGTTGTTGAATGATGACAATATAAATTTTCTTTTTTTTTCTTCTTTCTTTCAATGAAGAAATCAATGTTTGATTTTCTTTTTTCTTCTTCTTAATATCATCTTTATGTAAAGAGTATTATAGCTCGTTTATGACGATTAATATAGTGATCTTGTCAACAGAACCTTTTTACCATCGATATATATATATATATTGTTGTTCTTGCAATAAATACATGCAACAAGTTAACATCAACAATGTTTTACATTCCTTGTAACTGTTACTGCTACTCGATGTTCTCGTTATTGGGCTTCGCATTGTATTGTCATACTGTGCACACACACATCCATCCATCCATTCATTCATATATATAAACTAAGGTTTCACTGCATCATAGAAAAAAGGTCAATACCATTTTATAACTCAAACGATAAATGCTAATTTTGACTTCTGAATTGAACTTCTATTGAGACAGGTAGGATAATATTGCTTCCTGTTAGATATTTTTCTTAAAGCAAAAAAAGAAATTGTTCCTTTTATGTTTGATTTCGTATTAGTAAATAATGTTATGTCAACAATAGGGTTTCTTTTTCCTTGGTTTCTCTTTTCACAGCACATATGCTTCGTCTATCGTTGACGTCGACACAAAGAAACGAGTCGAGGCGAAAATCTTTAGCAATAATTAACTCATCAACACGTCTTTGTTTTCTTTTTTCTTCTTTCTTTTACATAGCCTGCTTGCCTCTGTCCATCACCGCCCTGTATTGTATTGTCCTTGTGCAAACGGGTGAAAGTATTCATATCATTGCCAGTTCTAATCAACTAGGCAAAAAAAAGAAAAAAAATTAGCACCATACATACTATCAACAGCAGGCGTTCTGATGTGTATATGTTAAGAAGAAAGAGACGCAAAAAAAAAGTTAGAAATACTACATACAATATCAACTGCAGTATTGTAATCGTACTCGCCGTCTGTCTGTCTGTTTGTTCGAAAAATTGCTGCCAGTTAAGGATTATAATCGCTTATTCAATTTCGTTCTCAATCATTCGTTTTTTTTTCTTATGCTCGTTTGCCTTGAGATCGCAACGCATAACGAGCAGTTCCATTCATTCGTACAATTCATTTATTCACCCATTCATTCATTCATTCATTCATTCTTTAATCGGGGGGACAATGCATACATGCCACCTTCGGCATACACACGATATTGTACAATCATACCTCCTTCTTCTTTTCTTCTTCTTCTTCTTCTTCTTCGTCTTCTCCTGCTTGGTTTTTTATTCCTTCGTTTTTTTCTCTTACTTATGCGCGTACGTATGTTCTATTGTCATTGAAAATCTTTACAAAACGCGCATAAATATATATATATATTGCGAATACACATACCAATATTGTCACATCTACTTATATGTCTATAATTTTCTATCACCTTTTATTCTTAAAGTATTTATCTCGCTTTTATTCATTGATTTTATATACAATTTCTTTTCTTTTATTATCGATGCATCATGACAGGTAAAACAACTAAATATTTTGCATAAAAACGCTTTTTCTTCATCGTTTTGTCTTTCTTTTACAATGCAAGCATTTATGAAAAAAGAAAATGAATAGAAGAATAATACTGATTTATTTTTTTAACAAAAGAAAATTTGTCCTAGTTTTAAAAACATTGTTGAATTAAAAAAGAAAAGCTTATAGAAACAAATCATTTTCTTTTCTTTTTTAGTTGTATTAAAGAATAAGAATAATAATAGCAACAACAGCAACAATAACATCATCATCATCATCGTCGTCGTTTTCGCTTTTGTCTCCTCTTTCATATTCTTTCTATTTTTTTTGTGAGTTGGCCGTGTTTATTATTGAATTTCTTTGAGTGGTAAGCTAACGACAAGAAAAAAAAATTAAATATTAGACGATGACGAGAACCGAAACAATAGGTGCCACCGTGTGTTAGTGCACAGCACGCGTGCACACGTCTGTCTTCAACTCTACGGATAATGACATGATGTTGGACAATTGACAATAGAGCAAGACGACGAGTAAGAAAGAGAGAGAGAGAGGGAAGGAGAAAACCTGTGAGATTTTTGTAGCATGCACGCATTATTCAAGAGAAAAAAGGAAAATATATATCTAAGAAAAGAGGAAACGAAGACGCAGAAAAAACGATGAAGAAGAAAGAAGATGCGCTCAAAGAGTATTACCAAGAGAGAGAGAGAGGGAAAAAAATCAGTGATGATGATAGTAACATAAGATTTTCTATTGTGACAAGAAGGCAGGTATGTTGCTTCATTTCTTTTCCTCTCTTCTAATTTCTTATTAGAAGTTACTTGACAATTGACATATTCTCATCCATGTATACATCCTTGAAGCTGTCATGCTCCTATACTGACTATCAATAAGTATGAAAAAAAAATCGAGAGGAGCAAAAAAGAAAGAATCATACTGATGTACAAATGATGGCAGTAAAGGCCGATTAAAATTAATTGTTGCATATACTCGAGAAAAAAAAACGGCACATATGTTGTCTATTCATTGTAACAAACAAATATGAATCGGTAACGATAGTGTGGTGACGGATTTTTTTTATTCCGGCTGTCTTTTTAGTAGAAATTACTTTTCTTCTTTTGCTCTCGCTCTTTCTCTAGTTTTCTTTGTGTTTCTCTCCATGACACCTGATGACAAGAGAGATTTAATAATGCCATCGCTCGACAGACGGACGAAGAGAAGATCGTTGTCTTCTATTGTTCGTGTTATGCCAAGTCGGAAAAGAAGAAAAAGAAGAAGTAGTAGTAGCAGTAGAAGTAAAAGAAAAAGACGAAGAAGAAGAAGGAGAAGGAGAAGAAGATGTAGAAAAAGAAGAAGAGAAAAGAATAAGGTATCTTTCTTGAACTTGAAAAGAAGATGAAAGAAACAATGTGAAACGCATCAGCATCATCATCATAGTCTGTCAGGCGATTTTTACATGAAGACGAAGATTTAAATGAATGTGCACAACTGAATGAATGAGTAAGTAGTTCAGTTTATTAATCGTGAGTATGTCTTATGTATAAAAATCAGTTTTGTCTATATGTATATACTCTCGATATGTATATAGAGTAGCGATGATGTGCATTGTGTTGGACATGTATATATGCATATACTACGATGCAATTGAATATAGATGATATTGTGAAGTCGACCGTAAAAAGAGAAGAGAGACAGAGGAAAAAACGAGAAGAGTGTATTGTGTCAGCAGCGGTAAAGAACAAGTCTTGCGCGTCAACGCCGTATTGCGCGTTCGACACATACACCGAACAATAGATTCTTAATAGAAAAGAGAGAAGAAGGGGAGAGAAAGAAAGAGAGAGAGAGAGAGAGGGAGGGAGAGAGTGGTAAAAAACGACTACTCACATACAGCATACACATAATCACAGTACCTAGGTGTATCCGTCATCATTTCTGCATGCATAACTACTATAGGTAATAATGATTTTTCTTTTGTGCGCTCTATTGACGTTCGATTCGTACAGAAACAACAACAACAACAACAATCATAACAAAAGTAAAATGTAAGAAATAGAAAAAAAAACGCAAAATTATTTCTCAGCGACAATAACACATACGAACAGTTACATATATATATATATAGGGACACACATTAATATATATATTTATTTATTGATTCATTCATTCATTCTTTCGTTTTTATAAAAGAAAAAAAGCGAATATACAAGACATTCGATAACAAAGTAAGTGAGTATATAGTCTTAACATCATCTCAAGTAGATTTATGTCTCTTTTCACGTCAAAACGTTCATAATAAATGCTACATAGATATTTATAAAAGAAAATGTTATAACAGTAATTGTCACTTGTTCTTCAACTCCCTCTTCTTCTTCTTTTTATAGTCGAAAAAAATAGATGTAACTTAGCATGTTTAAACATATCATTAATGAGAGGAATTAGAGATTGAGCATACGTATTTCATCAATCAAAAATGTTAAAAAAAAACGACCCACCAATATATATATATAAGTATTACTAGCTGTAAAAACAATAGGGCGCGGTTGTGTGTGACAATATCAATTAAACAACTGAAACTATAAAATCCGGCTAAAGTGCATCCCAAAGAAACGAGTATCTCGTGCGCGACAAACATCCGCTATATAATGACAGAAGAAAAAAAAATGAGAAGAAAATATCACATTTTCCATCCGTCTTGGACAGCTTTCACACTCCATTAGCTTTTAACCATTCTCCTTGTCACTCGTACAGATAGACAAACAGGTAATGAATAGAAAGGAAAAAAAGAGGCTCTTCTTCATTGAATATCTAAAAGACACGACATATACGCATACATATTATTTATCGTGTTCGATCGTTTGTTCCTTTTTTTTTTCTTTACTCTATCTCGTTCTCCCTCCTCTGTTCTTCTTTCTCATACACCTACACATAATTGCAACAACTTTATTATTATTATTATTTCTAGTCTTTCTTTCTTGCTTTTTTTCCTGTCCTATGGCTACTTAGACTGTTTTACATAAGGTTTCACTTCCCGTATAAATAATCAATAGTCATTGTCAGTGTCATATACAAATACGAATATAGTAAATGAGTATTAGAATATACAAATGTTATTCTTATGTTGTGTATGCACACGCCAAACAACACTCCTGTATACTATGTTAGTGTATATAATCAATAAAGGTGTGTATTAAAAGTGTGAAGATTTTCTTTTTTCTGTCTTTTTTCCCCTCGTTTTTTGCTTCTTTTACTTTCTCTCTTTCGTCATTCGCTTCACTAGATTTGTTTCACTTGATCGGCCTCGTATTGTGTCAAGTAACTCGAAGAGAAAAAAAGCGACAGGAGAAAGAACAAGAACAAGAAGAAGATCAATAATAGTCCTAAATCGACTCGCTTTTTTTACGATGTACATGTCTCTTTCTCTCTCTCTCTCTCTCTGTCTCTCTTGTATATACTCATTTTCTCCTTCTGTGTTATCAACTACATGGTGGACACAGGTAATTAAAGGGGGAAAAAAGGAGACGAGAAGAGAAAAAAAAGATTGAAATCGTTTCACAATTATGCTTGTATATTATACATTCAAGGCCAATATTCATGTTGAATATGTATATACCATCGTATACTACCCGGATGATAATGATAATGTTGATTCAATTTTATATATATTCAATATAGATACATGATCATTCTTTCTCTCTCTCTTTTTTTTACTTTTAACTTTTTACTAGTTATTCCGACACAGTGATTGTTGTTGTTCTTGGAAGTTTTCTTTTCTTCACATGCCTATAATCATGCTAAATTATTCTATACTCAAACATACACGTATTTATATATATATATACGCATCGTCGTTTTTATTATGTCTCCTGTCTTCACCTGCTGATTCTTGCTTAGTTTAATAATGTAGTGTAATGCCATTTTTTCTTCTTCGTCTTCTTTCGGTACTGCTTATTCTATTTGACACGAGCTAAGAGGAAACAGAAACAAAACGAACACACATAAGATTTTTTTCTTTTCTTCTACTCGTTTTTTTTTTATATTCATAAAAGTGGTTCTCACATATTATAAATTATCCGTCGAAGCAGCCAAACAAATCTTTTACCTTCAAATCTATCGATTTCAATTGAGAAGAAAGAAAGAATCGAGAAAGAGAAAGACATAGTAAGGTTTCATTCATTTTCATTCAATCGATTGATATATATTATATATATATATAAATGTGCATAGTTATATATATTATACATAGTCACGATTCCTGTGGCTTCGCATCGATGCATTGATAGAAAGAATTATCGTCGTTGTGTCGCCGTCGGTGAAGATCAACATGACACTTGAATGCATCGATTAACAATGAACAAATAAAGAAGATTTTCTCGCTAGTTGATTCTTTATTTGTCTATTGTTCTTTTGTTTCATACTGCTGTCGCAAAAAAATGTCTACATTTACAGAAAAGAAACCTTGTTTTTTCTTTTAAATGGGTATCGAACGAACAGATGCCTCTGTTTTCCTTTTGTATAGAGATATATGCGTGTGCATACTTGTCATGTTTTATATATATATACGATACAAAATACTGATACGCTCTCCTGCTATTAGGATTTTTATACTTGAACTTGATTCGATAAGGCAGCTATTGTCTTTTCGTTTCACTGCATATCTTTCTCTCTTCCTCTCTCGCTCTTTCTCTCTCTCTCTCTCCTGTCTATTTTGACGGTGAATATACTTTAGTATAATAGTTGACGTGAATCGACGTATATAAATCTATTCATACTGATACATTCATTTGTCTTATTTTGTTTATTCATATCGAATGATAATTGTCATATGTGAATCTTTATTATAGATTTATTGTTTTCTAATTAATGTCGCTCAAACGAAAGTTTGATTTCGAACAATCGGATTCATGTTCATCAGTAACATCATTATGTGCTGAAGATCCAACATTAACAAAATCATCTTCGTCATCATCCGAAGGAGACGGAGGCGGAGGAGGACGAGGACCAACAGTAAAACATATTAAAACAGAACAACTACTCGATCGAACATCATCGAATAATATTCTTCATTCGAACAATTCAACATCAAATGATCATCATGAACGTAAGTGTTTCAACATAAGTAGTCCTTCGTTTTTTGTTTGTCTTTCTAACTTATTCTAAAGTACATTACAAAAAAAAACAAAACAACTTCCTCGACTATTCGTCTTTCTCTCTAGTTGATGCAGATACTCAAGTATCAACAAATGCCAATGAACAATCAAATATACCGAAATCACCCGTTCATGATGACAATAACAATAATACAACAATAACAACAACAACACCAAGTACTACTACGGATGCAAATAGTGAAAATCAATCGACGATTATATCGTCACTTCCTGAATCTCAATCAGAAATAACATTAACATCTCAAACGAATCCAATTCAACCACAACGAAAACGTCGAAAAAATATTCCATCATCGAAAATATCTCGACCACCAGCAACACCTTCAACATCACCAACAATCTTAGGAAATAATATCAAACTCGAAAAAGATATTCCATCAACTACAAAAGTTCCAACTAATACATCGACAACATCAAATAGTAGTACGCCAACATCACCATCAACTCTAACAACAACAACAACAACAACGAAAGCCAATACAACGATGTTATTCGATCTAATTCGTTCGTTATTAGAAGAGAAAAAACTGGATCATAATGATGAAAATCTTATTTCAACTATCGATTGTCTTATTGATAGTTTACAGCATTTACGTGAACGAATTACAGCGATGGATCCTCAAACGAATGACAAACATTCGAATTCAATGCGTATCAATCATGATGAAACATATCCATTGAATTTATCAAAACCAAAAAAACGACAACAAACACGTTTAGCATCGACAAATAGCGATGATATGAGTCCAAGTGCAACAACAGTCAGTTCACCATCACCAACAATACCTTTACCATCGACATTTTTTCCGTCGAAAACACATTTCTACGAAAAACCATTTTTCCCTCAATTCGCTGGTTTGTTCTCATTTCTTTCGATTTTTTCTTTCAAAATTCTTCTCTTCTCATTCAGTTCCGAATCTAACACAATTACAAAATTAGCTGCATCTATGGTTAATGATCCTTTAGTACGAGCATAATTTAGATTCATTTGAATTTCAATACCTTTGTTTCTTTTTCTCATTTATTCAGAATCTTAAAAATGGTGACAATGGTTCGACTCGATGTTCACTACCATCTCCATTTGTACCTGGTAAAACTAAACATTTGAACAACGAAAAGAAGAGCCAACCCGTTCGAATCAATGATTTCTTAGGTTTAAATATGTATGGTTTTCCTCCAACTTCAGCTCATCTTTCGAATTTGTCCTTAACATCACATGAAACAAGCAATACGACAAACAACAACAACAACAACAATAATCACCATCGTGATTCGTCTATAGACAAAGACTCATCATTAGGTAGGTATCTAATACAAGTTTTTTGTACCGAGTATGCCATGGTCGGTAGGAAGGAGAGAGAGAGAGAGCGAGAAAGAGAAAAAAACCCTATAGTATACGAAATATAAATCGCCCAACCAAATCACATTCTGATTGGATGAATGCATAATGATACGACGATAAAAAAAAAAGAAGAAATGCATATAACAAAAACAACAAGAGAAAGAAATAAGATATTAGTCGATTGTACGTATATACGCCTATATTCAACGAATGAGAAAAAAGAACGCGACACGAAGTAAAAAAAAAAGAGATACAAG
>Ga0209922_102560_pt1 | contig 15478 bp, 12 predicted proteins | sample ThiBiot_500_biof_FD_183946 | JGI IMG/M metagenome (GOLD analysis project Ga0209922, IMG submission 183946) | Wastewater bioreactor microbial communities from Cape Town, South Africa - Thiocy_expt_500_biof (SPAdes) | ecosystem: Engineered > Bioreactor > Thiocyanate-remediating > Anaerobic-Aerobic ...
TTGTCAGGAGAAAATATTTGTTCATGATTCTCAAGGTAATGATTTATTCGATGGAACATTTGAAAAACCAATGAAAACAATTCAAGCTGCTCTTTCACATGTACGTCATCTACGTATAATACGTGGTAATGATGATAATCATGTTTTATGTATAACTATACGTGGTGGTACTTATTATTTGGGGACGAATGCAACAACGTCGAGTAGTCAAATAGGTGCCATAGCTTTAACTAGTAATGATAGTAATCTTGTTATTGAAAATTATAAAGATGAACATGTGATATTGAGTGGTGGCGTTCGTTTGGATTTGAAATGGTCGATTCATAGTCAAACATCAGAGAATAGAATTATGAAAGCACAAATTCCATCGTATGTTAATGTTGATCAATTCAATGAATTGTATATCGATGGGAAACGAGCGATTGTTGCTAAATATCCGAATGGTGATCCATCGCCGCAAGGACTCTATGCTCAAAATCCAGGTTATTCCTATGATTTTCAACGATGGATATCGAGACCTTTTCAAAAAGGTATTGACATTGAAATTCAACAACCCAATCGTAATGGCACAGCATTTCCATCGTATCATCTAACATTAGCCGGTACTTCTTCGGCATTTAATCCTCCTCAAAGTTTTTGGGGTTCATCTTATAATGTTCCTCAAGGTGTTGTTGTTAAAAATGGTGCATTGCCTCGTCTACATCAATGGAGTAAACCATCAACTGGTGTATTTCATACCTTTCATGGAAATTATTGGGGTTCGTGGGTTTTTGAAATTGAATCGACAAATAGTTCATCGAATTTGATTACATTTGGTCGAGGAGGTTTTCAAGAAGCTCGTGGTTCGGGAAGTGGCGGAGCATTCTATGTCGCAAATATCTTCGAAGAACTCGATTCACCCAATGAATGGTTTCTAGATAAAGATACGCGTACTCTCTATTTTATGCCCAATGGAACGATGCCGAACGTTTTCGTTGCAAGTCAAATTCCTTGTCTCATTTCAATTAGTGGCAGTTCCATTGAAGATTCAGTTAAAAATATTCTCATTCAAGGTCTAACATTGACACAAACAAGTCATACTTATATGAGAGATTATATGGTGCCTAGTGGTGGCGATTGGGCTGTTCATCGAGGTGCAACCATTTATTTAACAAATACAAAAAATACGACTATTCAACAGAATCTATTTACTCAATTGGGTAGTAATGGGATTGCATTAATTGATTATAATAAGGATACATCGATTCTATTCAATGAATTTGTTTGGTTAGCTGATTCAGCAATTATTCTTGTTGGTAGTACGAATGGAATCGATGGTTATAGTGTTGCTACTCAACCGACGAATACTCTTATTCAATCGAATTTAATTCATGAAACAGGTATCTATGTTAAACAATCATCTCCAGTGTTAATTGCTGTCAGTCGAAGTACGTCTGTTGTTAGAAATTTAATTTTCAATATTCCTCGTGCAGCTATTAATATCAACGATGGTTTCTATGGAAATCATACTCTTAGTCGAAATGTTATTTTTAATACTGTTCGAGAAACAAGTGATCATGGACCGATTAATAGTTGGGATCGACAACCATTCTTAAGTGATGGTCTTACATCAGGCGTGCCTTCACTTTGGCAACATCCGAGTTATATTCATCATAATACATTGATCAATAATTATCATTCCGTATGGCCACTTGATCATGACGATGGCAGTTGTTTCTATGAAGATAGTTATAATTTTCTTATCTATGGTGGCAAAAAGAATTTCCTAGGACATTCGAAAACTGATCATCATCAAATTTTTGTTTATTCCGATGCAAATCCAACGAATTCGGGTACAAATGTTTGTCTTTATGATTCTCATGCAACACGAGGTTCGAGCGGATGGAATGAAGTTTGGATTGAAAATATCTGTACACTCTATCAAAGCTCAGTACCTTACAATATCAATACATGTAACACATCAGATTTACTTGTGCCTTATTTAGCTAACAATACGATTTATATTCCATCGGGTACACAAGTTGCATTTACTTGTAAAGTTAATGGTACGAGTGCACGATTAACTCTTGAACAATGGCAAGCATTAGGTTTGGATTTAGGTACGACAATTAAAGTTACTCCTGATGTGCAAACGATTATTCAATGGGGTAGAGACATGTTACAAAAAAGTTTATTTTGAAAAAGGCCAAAACCAACTTGATTTCTTAGGCGTAGAAGACTCATTCATTGGTCTTTGAAGATAATTCATGTAGTCATCAGATTTTTTTGATTGAACGGACTTATGAGTAAAATGTTTTTTCATAAACGTAGAGAATTTCTCTTTAAAGTTTGTTGTTCGCCACGGTTGTTTCAACGAATATTTTAAAATTCCTTGAATCAATCTTCTTCTTGATTCCTTATATTCCTCTAAAAATTCATCATTTTTTATTGTTGTCACCGCTACAGCATCTTGAACATCATATTTTAATTGTTGACGTATATAAACTTCGTTTTCTATCCACCATTCACCAAGAGGATCATCATCTTCACATCGTGTAATCACTAATAAACAAGGTACTTCCCTTTCGCATAAATCATGAACAATTATTTGATAATGTTGACTCGTTGCATTCGATTGTCGTCCTTTTTTTATACAAAATAAAATCAAATGAATTCCCTTATTATTATGTAAATCTTGTAATTCTTTTTCGAGCATTTGCATCGCTTGTTCAGATGGTACAGTTCCTTCGACACTTTCACATAAACCAACTGTATCAATAACTCTCAAATTAAGATCAGGATAATCATTGAGTGGGCCACGAACTGAAGCACATTTATCAGTACATCCCATAGCAGATGATGATATTTTCAATTGAATATTATCAAATATCATATTAACTACTGCTGTCTTACCTATAAAGATAAAGATAAAAATAAAGATACGTATAGCATTCATAGAAATATTAAACAAACCTGTTCCACTTTCACCGGCTATTAAAATATTATACGAAGGATTCGATTTAACAGTTTTACTGTATGATGTCTGTTTAGCTTTTACTGAAGTCATTATTCAAATACTGAAGAGACTAGTTTTTTCAAAACTTAATTTATATATATCTAATGACTCATTGTCTACTCATAAAATAAAAGATAAGATATGCTTTGTATTACACAAGAGCCAGAAAAACCCAACATCGATTTAAAGTTTCCGATTTTGATGACATAATAAAATGATGAAATAGTGAATTGTGGCACTATAAGAGTAGTCGATTTTTGTAATGTTTCTCACTTGAATTTATCGGCTAAAACGAAAAAAAGAATGTCGTCTCAACAAAACACTGATATATCTGTGGGAACAATCTATCATTACAATATTATCATATTTGGCGAATCTGGTGTTGGTAAAAGTGCGCTGATTAATCTCATCTATGATAGATTAATTGTGAAATCAAGTAGTCAAGCTATTGGTTGCACTACAGAAAATGCAAAAGTTACAGGAATCTTAGAAGACCAACCGCATTTATCATTTGATTTGTATGATACTGTTGGTCTGTCTGAAAGTGCACAAGGAAGTGTACCAACTGTAACGGCTTTTATTCAATTAATCAAACTAGCCTATGCAATTCCAAATGGTATTAATCTATTGATCTGTTGCGCAGAAAAAGGTCGAATATCTGGTGAACGGTTTGAATCTAACTATAAAATATTCAAAGATGGATTATGTGACAATCGAATACCATGTTTGTTAGTTTTAACACGATGTGATGACGAGGGTCCATCCGATGAATGGTGGACTGACAATAAAAATGACGTACGCAATCGATTAGGATTCGATTTTATTGATGCCGTTTGCGTATCAACAATTAAAACAAAGAAGAAAGAACCTGAGAAGATTCGTCAAGAATATGTTCAATCACGATCTCATTTGCTTGATGCAATTATCAAACATTCTCTTCGAAGACCATTAACTATTGACGGTTGGTCAAGAAGAGTCCTTATTTTTGCACGATCATTGTACAATTCTTTTGCTAAATGGCTTTCATGGTTTGGCATTCAACAAGCAGCTTTACGACCAGAATTAATTGGAATGTTTCTCGAATTACATTATTCACATGAAGATGCAAAACGTGAAACAGAAAAATTAATAATGGAGCTAGAACAAGAAGACCTATTAGCTCCATATCAGACTATCGAAGTTAAATAAACATTAAATTCGTTTTATTTAATTTAATAAAGATGAATTAAAATATTTAAAATAAGGTGGTGAAGGTAAATTAGGATCTGTGCCACTATAAATCGGTGCTTTTTTGAAATCACACGGTGTTTCACGCCAAAGATATCGAACACCAACGACTTGTTTTCCGACACATGTACTATTTACAGAGATTGTTACTGTTAAACCATTTTGACTAATTATAGGCGATGTATACCATCGACCATATTTTTCACAGAGAGCTCCACCACAACAAACCTATTCATAATCATTTTCATTTTTGTCGAAATAGAAGAAGAAAACTTACATCGAATCCATTGTAACTTCGTAATTCACCAATACTTGATACATCTCGATAGGTTAAATTCAATGTTGTACCACCATTGATATAACTTATGTTTTGAACAAGTGGACCTTGAAATTCAACTGGCTTTCCATAAGCAACAGCAAGACCTGAACGAGATAAACGATAGCCAACATCTTCCTTTGTAGCCGTATGAACACCATGTGGATCATCACGAAGATCACATGCAACTGCCATAAACACTTTGGGAACAACATCATTTGGAACATAACCAATACGAAATGTTTGTAACCAACGTGTTACTGTTTTTGATCCAATACTTTCAGTATTATTCGGTTCAGTTCCCAATTGAACAAAACCAAATGGAAATTGACTATCCGTATTACCATTTGTACGATTATTCCATATTTCTCTCCAACGTGTAATCATTCGAGCAAATGAACATGCATATCTATCGATGATAGGACCACCATTAGCTTCGCCTTGATACCAAATCGCTCCGTAGATTACCATTCGTGTAAATGGATGAATTACACCGTTATATAAACAAGAATAATTTGTTGGAATTGGAGTACTTTCACTATTGTACATCTCGATTTCGGTGTTTTCCTCAGGTCTATTCATACACAAATGAATTATTCACTAACCAAATTGAAATAAACTTACTGTGTTGCATTACAATCTTTTAAAGCTTCAGGTGGCATCCAAACTTCAATTGCTGTACCAACATAAGCACCAACCATCAATCCAATTGGACGATTATCTAATGCTTGATGAATCATTCGACCGTAGAGCCAACAAACAGCTGAAAAATAGGCCCATTGACTGCCGTTGACACTTTCAGGCGAGGCTACTGACCAATTTTGAGTAATATGTTCCAATTCATCGAGAGCAATAGCCGATGGAATCGATTCAGCAGTAAACAAACGTATTTTTGGATACTTTCCAGCATTGGCTATTTCAATACTACCATTATAAATCAAATTCACTGTCAACACCATATTCGATTGACCTGAACATAACCAAACATCACCAAATAAAACATCATGTAAAGTAATTGTTACATTTCCTTGGGATGATGGTTGCGTGACATTTATATCGAATGGTCCTTCATCGGAAACAGGATCTAGTGTGACTGACCAAATACTTTCACCAGCTGCATTGTCTACTTGTGAATTACTGATTGTTGTGTAACTTTGATTACTTATCGAGAGATGAGTGACTCGACTTTGATCTCCATATCCCCAAATCACAGCTCGTTGTGGAGCTCGTTGAAGAACCATATGATCTTGAAAATAATTAGCAAAACGCGGAACACCATTACTTTCAATAGCAAGCAACGAGACAAATGCCACGAGATAATTTATATAAATATTCATACTTATTGTTTCTTTACTACATTACTGCAGATATATATATAAGGTGCATTTTAGATATCTTATCTATTTTCTTTTTTGATACAAATCAGAAATAATCAAATCTATTTTTTGCTTGTAATTTCTTCATTTGAATATTGACTCAAAAGGTATCCTCAGACATGATTAGATTCCATCAATACAAACTAAACTATCGTCATAAGAAATTCCGTAAAATGGTCTTCAGTTATACTGCTGTTTCTCTCTCCATTATTTATCGATGGCGTTCCTCAACGACATATGTGATTACATTCTTCTTGATTTTTAATATACATATAGATGCATTTTTTTCTCTCTTTTCGATTGCTTCAAATCCATGTTTGTCTATCATATGAGTCTATTTAGATGCTTATTATGTTCTTTCCTGTCAGTTTTAAAAAGAAAGCCCCTTTCAATGACGACATAAGTATCTCAAGTTATGTTGTAACTCATGATTAAAGCCACTATGTCATCAATGAATTCCCGTTTCATTTCATACAATATTAAACCTTTGATTGTTGTTATATTGTTATTTATTTTCACATTTAATATGTATTCACCAATGATTATGATTAATAATCAGAGAATTTCTCATCAATTATCAAACAAAACGAATAATCCAAAAGTTATAACTTCTGAAAATGCAGCAGTTATTGTAGAATTTCGATCGACTCCACTTCTAGTAACAGTCATATTAAATATTATTCAAAATATTCCAGAAGATTGGCCAGCTCAAATCTTTCATACAACATCAAATTCTCAATTCATTCGAACATCTCGTTTAGCAAAATATATTCAAACTGGAAAAATTATCTTAACTCAACTTGACGAATATTCTGGCAGTTTCGCTCATTATATCAATTTATTATTTGGGAATATTTCCTTTTGGCAATTAGTTCAAGGTGAAAAGAGTCAATTTTTTCAAATTGATTCGATTATGTGTTCGAATTCACCACATAAAATAACCGATTATTTAGAATATGATTATGTTGGAGCACCTTGGGCTCACTTTCAAGGTCTTGTAGGTAATGGAGGTTTTTCTCTACGTAGTAAAAGTAAAACGATTACTCTTCTACAAAAAACATTCAATTCTTCTTCACGATATGACGGCAACGAGAATGAAGATGTATGGTACGCAAGAAATATGCCAACAGTGGGCCATGTTGCTCCTTCGCATGTAGCAAAATCATTTGCTGTTGAAACAATATTTTATCCGTATCCAATGGGAGTTCATAAAACGGAACTGAGAGTTACAGAATTGAAGCAACTTTGTGATGTTTGTCCTGAAGCTCGATTAGTACCACCTTTTTGTAAATCATAGATTCATTATTCAAATTAAAAAAAACTATAGTATTTATTTTATCTGGATTTCGAAATTAATGACTCAAAAGATTTTAATATAAGGTGGCGAAGGTAAATTAGGATCTGTACCACTATAAATAGCAGCTTGTTTGAATAAACAAGGCGTTTCTCTCCAAAGATAACGAAGACCATATAACGATTGACCAACACATGAATTATTAACTTGAATTGTTAATGTTAAATCGTTTTTATTTGAAATCAATGATGGATACCAATAACTATCATTAGAACATTGAATTCCTTGACAACAAACTTCGAATCCATTTGAATTTCTTAGATCGATCGTTGAAACAGATGTATAAGTTAAGTTTATTGTTTGACTACCAACTGAATAGTCAATAGTTTGAACAATTGGTCCTTGAAATTCAATTTGTTGATTATAAGCAACTGCAAGTCCCGAACGAGAAAGTCGATAGCCGACATCATGTTTCGTTCGAGGATGAATTCCATTTGGATCATCTCGTAGATCACATGCAACAGCCATAAATACTTTTGAAACGACATTATTTGGAACATAACCAACATTAAATGTTTGTTGCCATCGAAGCATTGGAAATCCACCAACATATGACATATTATTTGCCCATGTTGATAACTAAAGATCAATCAAAGCGATTAGTTACATTGGTTGAGTTGAAAATGAAAATTACTTGAACGAAACCAAATGGAAATTGTAATTCTGTATTACCATTTGTTCGTTGATTCCACAATTGTCGCCAAGCATTGATCATTCCAGCAAATTTACAAGCATATGTTGGATTACCAACATTAGACTCTCCTTGATACCAAAGAGCGCCATAAATAACCATTCTTGTAAATGGATAGATCATCGAATTGAATAGACATGAATGAATATACGGTGGAGGCCATGTCACATTATCATTTCTTTGAGAGCTAACAGGAAGAACATATTGAGTAGTCGTACTATTACATTGTTGAAATACTTGCGGTGGCAACCAAACTTCGATGGCAGTTCCATTCCATGCTGTAGCAACAAGTCCAATCGGACGTCCATTCAATGCTTGATGAATCATACGACCATATAACCAACAAACAGCTGACATATAAGTAAATGGTGGTCCTCCAATGCTTTGTGCCGAAGCAAGAGACCAATTTTCACGTATGGCAAGTAGTTCTTCAACAACTACTAAAGATGTACTTGATACGCAGTAAATACTCGAATCTTTGGGAAATTTCCAGCATTTACAATTTCATCTGTACCATTGAATATTTGAATAACTGACATTTGCATATTCGATTGACCTGAACATAACCAAACATCACCAAATAAAACATCATGTAATGTAATCGTTACATTTTCACTGGATGACGATGGTTGTGTCACATGAATATCAAAAGGTCCTTCATCTGAAACTGGATCCAATGTTACTGACCAAATACTTTCATTTTGTCCATTCTTTATTTCTGATTCACTGATTGTTGTGTAAGTTCGTCCATCGATTGTTAATGTAGTCAACGTATTTGAATCACCAAAACCCCAAACAATGGCTCGTTGTGGTGCTCGTTGCAAGACCATATGATCTTGCAAATAATTAGCAAAACGAGGTATACTTTGACCTTCAATCAGATTTATTCAGTTAGTTAGTTAGTTAGTTTTTAACATTTAAATCAACAAAAACTCACATTGATCAAGAAAAAGAAAGAAGACTAAAATACTCAACTGAGCAACTTTCATTTTCATTTTCAACACAATGAAAAGATTATTCTTTTTCTCAGGTGCACATAGATAAGTAAAAACTGTTTACAGAACTTTCTTTTCTTCGTTGACAAGATTCGTACTCCTTAGGAATCGTCATTAATATCTAAACATACGGATAATAAGAAAAAAACTAAAGTTGTCAACGAAATTGACATTGATGAATAACTTTCTCTTTTTCATAATATAATAAAACCAACTTGTGTCTATTTTCTTCTGTAAGACGTGTCTAGATGATACAAATGCGAAGTCTATTAATATATTTCCCTCTGATTCTTTTCTTTGGTTTGATTTCAAATGTAAAATCATTAATTTTACTTGAAAATCAATTTGAACTCTTTGTTCACAAAGTAGCCTCGAAATTTCACGATGATTGGCGTGAACTATTTCATCAACAGAATCCAACCGATCGCAATCGTTTTAAATTAACAACAGATACTCATCGATACAATTCATCAGACTTTATCTATCCAATGATTCTCACAGTTGGCTCGTGTTTTGTTCATCGAAATCTTAAAGTCGCACGTAATCGTTGGAATTCTTCGTTAGTTTATGTTGACATATTAAATATGAATTATGATGAATTGCCTGATGATTGGGCACGTGAAAATCGAGCAACAGCACAAGTCGCTTGTCAACAGATTCTTTTTGCTGTGAAGAAAAAACGGATTTTCGATAGGAATTTGATTGAACAATTTTCGAAAGAAATTCATCGACAATGGATCAAACGAAATCAATTTCGAACGAATAAAGATTTACTTTTAGCCTATGAAAATTTACCAGATATCGAAAAAGAAAAAGATCAACGAGCGATATTAATTGCATGTCAATTGTTTAATCAACTTCGACTTTATTCGAATCTTCATTCATCACCGATTGACATTATTCAATAGTCTCTGTATGCGTGTTCATTTAGAATACTTTTCATAAGAAAACAGATTTCTCTTCGAGGCATCGATCGATCGATTGATTGATTGGTCATTATTTCTTTCTTGAGAAAAGATTTATCAAATAAACTTCACAGTATGCTCGCAGACAAAGACGAACCGTCCTCCACCTGTCATTAATTAGGTAACTCTGTTACAGCATCGCGATTCATCATCTTAATTTATTCAATGAACAAACAAGATTTACGTCGTTTTTTTTTCTGTTCTCTTGTGATCATCAGAGATAATGATTGTTTTTCTTTTCTGTCCATCAGACAATATAAAAACCTCAAATGATTGTCTGACACGAACTAATATGAACATAAATCCATGATAAAAGAGAAAAAAAAACGATATTTTATGGTCGTTAGAAATGTGTCATCGACACACACACGCGTGCGCGCGCCGGGAAAAGAGAAAAAGATGATTATCGTCATCGTTCGTACCTCTTGAAGATCAATCCAACACAGGAAGACAAACTCACAACGTTTTCTTTTTCTGTTCTCGAAGGATGACGCCCATCGTCCATCACACATCTTCATTTGCGAGTCTCAACAATATGAAAGAGAGAAAGCGAACGAGAGGAAGAGAAGAAAGACCACAATTATGACATACAACGAGATATACTCGCAGAAAAGAAGAAGAAGAAAAGGAAAGCAAGAGTTTTTCTTTTGCTCTCTCTCTCTCGCTCTCTCATTTCTCTTTGTTCTTGTTTCACATTGATTCAATCATCAATGATGCCGTCGTGGTCAACACACAAGTTTCTCTTTCAATATTTGATCTTATGTCTCTTCTGTTTGATTGAAATCTTCTCAACAAATGATTATCAACATCAACTATTGAAAGTCAATGTTGGACAAGATCTCACGTTATCTTGTCTCTTCGATGAAGACAAACTCGAGCAGGTAAAGATCGATCTTCTTTTTTTTTTGTTCGTTGTTTATTTACAAATCAACAAACATTCTTTGATCTGTCTGAAATGTATCTTTATTACAATCGAATTCGTCTGTTCTCTTTTAATAATCAAGTTGCTTGCCGATGTCCCTGATGAGTAGATTTGCGTAACATGCGTCAGCTTGTCGAATAGATTGATCATTTTTTTGTTGCATAGGTCAATGACAATTAAATTCAGCGTTTGAGAGTCTCTTCATCACGACAATTGAACATATGTTGACTGATTAACGAATACTTGAATGAGACGTGTCGAGATAACAAAAGAAGAAGAAGAAGAGTCTTAAGATTGAATAGAAACACTAATTGCTTTGTTTTAGGTCTCGTTTATGCGTCAAATGACAGGTGATATTCTGTCACTTGGCTCGGAATTATTCGTTCATCAATCTCATATTCAGTTGCAACGATTTTCGTCGAATCGTTTAGATTTAAAATTATTATCTGTGCATGAAAATGACTCAGGAATTTACACGTGCATGTCGAATGATGAACGATTGATTTCTTATTTCGTCGAAGTTTTCGGTAAGTGGAAAACAATCGAAAAAGATTTGTTCCAGATGTTTTGTTTTTTTGTTTGTCTTCATCGGATCATTAATAAAATTAGTCTCGTCTCGTTGTGAAAGGAATAATCAACTAGATTCAAATTGAATATCATTTATCTTCTTTCATTCGACCGAAGCCCAAGTCGATTCTCGAGAATTGAGCTCGATATGTTTATCTTGAACGTAGTGTTAATAATCTTGACAGGCATCTCAATAAATTAGCGTTAATGATCCAACCGTATGCCGAACAGATTTCTTGACCTTTTCGAGTCGTATCAATGAAAATAGGAATCGATTAGATCATTGATTAAACTCTTTTTTTTCTCGCCTTTCAATTGAATAATCAACAAAAAGGTTAGAAAAATATGTTTTTGTTTTAGTTCCACCTCGTTTTGTATCGTATTATCCGCTGGAAGGAAGTGTGTCGTATGCAGAAAATTCTTCGATGAATTTATCTTGTTATGCATATGCAGTTCCACAAGTCAATTTAACTTGGATTTTTAAAGATAAAAATAAACGAATTCAAAGTATTAGAAAATTCGATTTCTGCGAATGAAAAGATTTCAATTTATTGTTCAGATATTCATCAAGGAGAAAATCTAGTTATTTCGTCGGTTGATTCGAGTAACAGTGGTTTATACGAATGTATTGCATCGAATCAGTATCATGCAGCGATCAGTCGAGCTTTTTATGTCACTGTTCAATGTAAATCAAAACAAAATCCGATGAAAATGACATTGAATTTTGATATAATATGATTATTTAGATTCCCCTCGTGTATTTATCCTAAATGACAAATTAATAAATTCAGTTTATGATTCGATAGTGATCAAATGTCGAATATGTTCGATTCCTGATGTTTATCAAATTATTTGGTTGAAAGAACAGCAAGAAATCAACGCGAGAAATATTCATATTCAAACACAGACTATCAATGATCAATGTTCAATTTCAATTCTGAATATTATCGTAAGACGAGAATGACGAACAACAAATAACATTTTCTTTGTTTTGTTTATTGAAGAACATTGATGAAGATCAATTTGGTGAATATGAATGTCGAGCTGAGAATGGTTTAGGTTCGAGATCAGATTGGATTTTAGTCGAACGAAGTCCACAGCAAAGAAAACTCAAACAGAAATATTCGTCCGAAGAAATCAATCGAAATGGTCGTACAGCTTTACTAACAAATAAATTTACAAAGAAAACGAAAAATCAAACTGAAGATTTTCAATTCAACGAACTTCTTCTCTCGAGTTCAATACGAATATCATTTTCATTTTTGTCATTCGTCCTTTTATCTTTGATTTTATTCTAAAAAAAATATTTGTCTCAGTGTCACAACAAATCATTCCGGTGAATCAATGTGTCTCTTTTGTTCTCGAATAAATCTATCGTCAAAACTTTCCTTTTCCTTTTTTGATTAAAAACGTGTTTGACATGAACCACGATAATTAACCTTGTTAATCGTTCCACATCGCGGAATCGAACAATGTCGTCGTGCATTGTCAATGGAATACAAAAGGTGTTCATTTACGATTACATCATCGGCACGATTATTTAGATTTATGATTATGAGAAACAATCTATCAAGAGAAATACACAAATGAAAACGAGATTAGTCTTTCGAGACAATCTCTCGCTCTTTTTTTTTATTCGAAATAAAATAATTTTTTTGAAAGTGAAATAAGATTATTAATAATTTAAATGTCATTTGGAAAAGAAGATTAACAAAAGAAAAGATTTATTGAAAGTGTGCAACACTCGGAAATGGACCTTTTTTGTCTGTTCTTCAAGGATAATTATCTCAAAAGTAAAAGTAACTTTTGTTTGATTCTCATCAAACAAAACAAATTGCTTTTGCCGATAGATTCTTCTTCTTCTTCTTCTCTTTGTACAATTATTCACCGAGACACATGCGAACACAGGAAATATTTACCTTCGGCGTTTTATACATCTAATTTTTTTCGTTGTTCGAGCGTTTTTTTTTCTAGATCTAAGACTTTTTTCTTTTCTATTTGTAATTCATTTTCTTTATTTAATAATTGTTGGTTGAAGAGTTGTGTTTCACATTGATCACCTAATACAGGGTTTGTTGTTGCTTGTTTTTTTTCACACGGATATTGATTTTTCTAAATGAAAAGTGATAATGATGTTTTCTATTTTATCAAGAGGTAGTTAATATTCACGATCGAATCAGAACATGTATCATCCATATTCTTGTATAAAAGTCGATTTGTACAGACGAATACTGACTAATATATCTAACAAACAAACGAAATTTCAGTAAATAGCTAGATATTACAACTTACAATATTCTTGGACTTGCACATTGGATGATACAACACGACAGTGATTAAAAAAAAGCGTATGTAAATAATAATGATTAACTGCGTATTTATTGTATACGAAATACACCGCGGACTATGACTGACAACCCAGATCTATCGATACGACTGTCCGTATTTGGTCATAATTTTGCCGCTTATGGACCGCACTATTAAGTAAACGGTCAGTATTTGCCAAAAATATTTGACACAGTAATACGGCATCGTATACGGACCGTATTGTTTGACATGGGAAGAAGAACAATGTCGTATCGGATGGATGAATGGATTAGGATCGAAAACAATGCAATGAATTCTAACTAATTATCTCGAACGGACTTGTCTTTCGGAAAAAAAGATGCCGCTAGGAGAGACAAAGTTTGATGCAATTGGTTTACGCTTGTATTCATTTCAAAAAGAGAAGAGAAAATTATTGTTGTTATTTCTTAATTTTATTTTTCAAATGGTTAATGTGGCAAAAGGTTCATTGATAAAGTGTGATCCAGCTGTAAAACAATATCTGGTTCATCTTGATGAAAAGTTGGACTCTAAAGACAGATTTATTTTGAATAATCTCGACGATCAACATCTATTTGTGCAAACATCGTCGGTGCCTATGATCAAAAAGTTATTACAAGAACAAATCGATAAAATATCTTATGATGCAGCTGATGCGAAATAAAAATTTGAAATTATGTCTCATGAAGAATTTTGTCAAGAAATTTATTCACGTTTATTCGATTTAATACCAACAAATTCAAAAAAATCAATTGATCCTTCACCAGAACAATCCAATTTGTTTATTTCAATTCAATATTATCACATCGAAAATCATTCACAACTTTCATTTTTTCGTCGACGTCGATTGAAATAAATCTTATTTTTGTTGTCTCTCTCTCTCTCTTTACAACATAAAAAATAAATAACGAGATGATTAAATTCTTATCGTTGATTTCACTTGCGAAAGAGAAAAGATGCCGCTCTTCATTAGTGATTAGTCTATCGGAAGAAAATCATTGGTGCATTTTGAGATAAAAAAGAAAGAGTGAATAGAATAGAACGAGCAGCACATAAACAACAAATTTCTCATTTCGACAGAAGAAAAATGGTTGATCAACCTCCACTTCATCGTTCGGCTGAAATCGAAGATTTAGCTCATTTGACACCTGAACAAATCAGTCAACCGCTCGTCGAGTCGAAAAACAAATCGAAACAAGCGTTGATTGTCGTCGATGTTCAAAATGATTATTTTCCTGGTGGCAAATGGACGTTAACTGGAATCGAAACGGCTGCTGATAATGCAGCTCGACTGTTGGATCTCGCTCGAGCATCGGGTGATTTAATTGTTTTTATTCAACACGAATTTCCGACGGTTGATGCGCCGTTTTTTGCTCCGGGTTCGACAGGCGCACAGATTCATTCGAAAGTGCAAAATCGATCGAACGAAATCGTTCTTGTCAAAAATCAAATCAATTCATTTCGAGACACGAAACTCAAGGAAATTCTCGATCAACATAAGATCGAAGAAGTCGTCATTTGCGGAGCCATGAGTCACATGTGTATCGACGCTGTGACTCGAGCTGCCAATGATTTTGGTTACAAATGTATTCTTATTCATGATGCTTGTGCGACGAAAGACGCGGAATTTAATGGAGTTAAAGTGCCTGCGGAATATGTTCACGCTGCTTTTATGTCGGCACTTGGATTTGCTTATGCTAAAATGATGTCAACCGAAGAATTTGTCAATGAAAAAAAATAAATAA
>Ga0209922_102569_pt1 | contig 15458 bp, 17 predicted proteins | sample ThiBiot_500_biof_FD_183946 | JGI IMG/M metagenome (GOLD analysis project Ga0209922, IMG submission 183946) | Wastewater bioreactor microbial communities from Cape Town, South Africa - Thiocy_expt_500_biof (SPAdes) | ecosystem: Engineered > Bioreactor > Thiocyanate-remediating > Anaerobic-Aerobic ...
TAATTTGTTTCTTTTCAATTTCATTTAAACAATGAACGTCAGCAAATGTGATCGGTCATTACATAGGTCAATCACACGGACATTTCATTCTATATAAATACACTCGAACATCATATTATTTCATTCTAAGCGGAAACAAAATGAAATTCGTGATTATTTTGACAATAATTATTATCATGACTGAATCATATCCACGAGGTACAATGTTTCTCTCGTGTCCAAATGGTGAACCAATGATTAACTGTGATGAAGTTCAATGTTGTCCACCAGACAATACAACTTGTTGTATTGATCAATCAGCTTTAAACAACGCAATACCACTTGCCTGTGCAAGTATATATCCACGAGGTCATCCATTAGGTTGTTAACAAAATATCTTATCTTATCATGCTTTTGTTTATTCAATAAAAAATGATTCCAACTTACAGAAGCTTAAATTTGTTATGTTTTTCTTATTAATTATTTTGTCAATATAAATTCATCAGCAATAGCATCATCACTATCATGATAGTAGGCAAATTTCAAATAGGTTCGATTGGCCCACAATTGTGAGTATCCATATTCTTCATCATGATAAACACTCCATTCAGCACCTGTATATTGATAATCAACTAGATTCTGTCCTGCATTACCAATCAAAATTTGTGTAATACCATCATCATCACATCGTTGTTGATACATTGGACAAGTTCGTTCATAGGAATGAATATGCGCAAAAAGATTAATATCGACATGATATTTATAGAATAGTGGTTCTAAATAATGTTGTAACATTAGAATGATAAAATAAGGTGGATTAATAATTTGTGATGAATACATTGGACGATGTGAACTGACAATCAGCCATGGTGTACGTGAACGATTGACTGATTGTAGATCTTGTTCTAACCAAATATATTGTGGTGATCCAGGACGAAAATCATGTTCACCCGAAAAGAATACGAAATGAATGGGACCAACATCGAAACTATACCAAAATAGACCATTGCCATTCGATGGCGAATGAAAACGACGTACCATAGGAACAGCACATTCACCACCGGAATCTGTACCGTAATCACCCCTTTATTAAAAATTGAAAATAAATGTGAATTATAATTGACGACATGAGACTTACCATGATGGTCGAAATCCACCGGGACCTGGTGCTCCACTTGGATCTTTATCACCACCAGTAACATGATCATATTCATGATTTCCAATACTAACCATATAGGGTATACGAGATGCAATGGGTTCTATTTGAGTCATAAATGCATCCCATAGAGCACCAATTCCTCGTGCATAACTAATATCACCAATATGTAATAGACAAGTGATATTACTTGACATCACACGTGTTTGAACACGATCTATTGTTGATTTTGCACCGGGTTGAACTGGTGATAATCCCATGTCACCATAAGCTATGATGGATACTTCCGAATCAGTATTAGGCGATGGTCGATTTACAAATGAATACACCGATGACCATCCATCTTCATCTGTACCAACTCGATAGAAATAGGTGACAGATGATTGCAGATTTTCCAAGAGAATTGTATGCATAAAACCAGGATGAATGAAATTTTGTGGCCCCCAAATAGTTGCTTTTCCTTCGCACATATCCGATGCCGTGTAAGTAAGTGTTGTGCCATTGACTTGCCATTGAAGAGTAGATGGATTCAATCCGTATTGACATTTGGGTGTACGTTCACTTGAATTAGTAACAAACGAAATAAACATTTGATCGATTCGATCAGCATAAGCTAAATGAATTTGTGTTGGTTCATTGTAGTTCAATGGTTGAATACGAGTTGATTTAGCTACGAATGAATAATTGCCAGTACAATTTTGATCTCGTGAATAGTATCGAAATTCAAGTGGTCGACGTAAATTAATCATTTGCCATGACATACTAGTTTGATTCTTGTGTACAAATTCATAGTCAAAATATTCGCAAGCATCTAATTAGAATATCATTTTTTTTAAAGATCGATAGATGCGTATATCTGTACGTAATTACCTGCAAGTGGAATCTCAGTAAAGTAGATGCCAATAAAATCATCTAAACATGTATTTGACATGGCTGTCCATGTGACATTAATTTCATCGAGACTAGTATAGACTGTTGATGATACATTCAAATCAGAATTTATTGATGTGGAAATTCCTGGTCCACGGTTGCAAGCGTATGGACTCGGTTCATCTTTAATTGAATGTCGTTTGCCAAATGGACCATTATTATTTAAATGAAGATCAGATGCTGCTACTAAATAAATAAACAGAAACAATAACAACATTATTTTATTTTAGTGTTGCATTTTCTTTTGCATTTATATACGATATCACAGAGCAGATAATATCAGCTACTGATAACACTAAATATACCTCACTACTATTCTTTATTTCTTTTATGTTTCTCGAACATTTTTCTTGACCCCGGTCATAATATACGTGTATTCTGGATATTGTAATGGAAGTTTTCAAACAAAAGAAACATCATTTACTGGTGGTGGTTTGCAACCAGAGCTCATGTCTTTTGGTGATTTCAGTAGTGACACTCCATTAGATATTGTTATTTCGTATACTTCAAGCGAATTAGCTGTTTTCTTTGGATTTGGTAATGGAACATTCGGTAGAAGAAAAATATTTATTTCGAATGACACTGAAGCGGTGACTCGTTTCACATCGGTTAATGATTTGAATCATGATGATTATCAAGATATTGTTATTGGTAATGCATCACCATACGGTATTAGTATTCTATATGGAGATGGACATGGCAATTTTTGGTTTCAATTTATATTTTTAAGTGATATTACTGAAAGTTTTACTTGGATCAATATTGGTGATTTTAACAATGATGGATATCAAGATATCCTTGTTACCGGGGAACAATCCGGTGTTATGAATATTCTGTTGAACATGAATTCATGTTAATTAAAACTTTTTTAAAGTGTTGCGTATGTGTGCGTTTTACTTTCATTCAATAAATAATGTATTTAAAAATTTAAAGAGAAAGTGTCATAACAACAACACTCCACGAAGGAACTACTATTGAAAATTTGCCATCTGTTGCTCGAACAGATCGTGTTACAATCGATGCAGCATTCGGATTGTCTATCGTATTTGCAACTGTAGCTGGATCGACACCTGGACCAGCCGTTAATATATAAGCGATGCCTTCAGATGATACAGTTGATCCTTCAATTTGAGTATTGACAATTGTATCATTTCCATCGATACTTGCCATTTTTAAAATCAATGAATTGTTTTTCACATTCTTCGTTGCTACAAAATAGAAATTACCAAGTTTGCCATCGCCTTCATTGTGAAATTCTACAGATTGATGAGTCATAGAACTATTGACAGCCGTTGAATGAAGAAGTAGATCACCAAGATTATTGCTGAACATCTTTTGAGCTAAATACGATGTACTTTTAACTACGAAATTAGCATTCATGGATATTAGATTCGGTCCTGCTTGTGTTGCATTTATATTTTGTAGAACAGGAGCATAACAACCACCGATAATCACATCTGAATTTCGTTCGAAACTAATACGAAAAATAGATTCAGCAATAGCAGTTTTAATCGTTGGAAACGGAGGTATCAAACGAGACTGACGAGCAGCAAATTCACCGACAAATACTTTCGAACTCTGTCGTGGAATGTAATCATAGAGACGAAAATTATTGATATAAAATGACGGTGGCTGATAATAATGATCATCGATGATCGGAGGATCTTTAATATATTGACTTGTTGTTGCAATAAATGTGATATTTGGATATCGTTGAGATAGAACATTATAAAATGCCGGCCAACGATAGATATATGTTGTCCAAGCAAAGAAATCTTCATTGCCAATTTCGACATAAGGAATATTGAATGGTTCAGTACGACCAAGAGATTTACGTAAAGCACCCATTGTATTGTTTTCGGCTGGAGCTGTAAGAAAATCTAATTCTTCAATAACTTCATCGATGTACGGCTGAAGTTCATCTGGAGATACTGTTTCTCCATTCAATGAATATCCAGCATAAACACCTAGAATAGGTATTGCACCAATATCTTCAGTAAAAGTTAGTAATTCAATGAGTCCAAAACCTTGTGTATTATAACCTATCCAAGAGCCTCTTCGAGCTGGTCGATTTTGCAAAGGACCAATAGTATGATTCCAAATGAATCGTTCAAGAATAGAATGTCCTTCGAGATCATTTCCACCTGGAAATCGAACAAAACCAGGCTTAAGATCAGCAAAAACTTGTGCAATATCGATACGAGCACCATTCGGTCGATTTTTATACGTTGGTGGAAAACATGAAATTAAATTGAATTCAAAATCACCTTTAGAACCTGTGGGAAATTCAATGAAGAAAAAGTTTTCAGTAGTTGAAGCATTCGTATGTACACTGATAATAGAAGAAACTTTCATCCAATTGTTAGCAATTGCTGTAGACACATCAATCGTAGATAGACCATATCGAATTTGATCATTAGTATCACTAAATCCGATTGTTAATTTACCATCGGGTATATATGCACCGCTCAATAGTCGAAAAAAGAAATTAGTTGTGTAGTTTTTTACTTGAATATTTATACCGAAGAAACCACTATTTCTGAAACCAGACGATGCAGTTGAATTGTTAACAAGTGAATATCGTATTTGAGCAGGTAAAGCATTCGACAATGGTCGATCAGTGGTAAGAGTGATTGATCCTGTGCCAAACGAAGTCCAACCAACGAGTGATCCATTATTTTCTAAATAATATACATAATTGATTTCGATAGAATAAAAACAGTCCAACCTTGAAATGCACGATTATAGATCAGTTCTGCATATAAACCACCGTCATCTGCTCGATTGATATTTGTTTCGAAAATAACACCATGCATTGTCGAAGGAATAGTTTGACCAACATTCGAATTTTTAATATTCAGCGATACGACAATATTATTATCATTATTAGTTGCAATAATAGGACTTAATCGAAGACAAGTGGCAAATAAAAAAGTAATGATTTGCAGATTTACTTGATGCATTTTATACACAAATATAAAATTATGAAATAGATAAAAAAATGTTCGTGTAGAGAATCTGCGTATGATAACCACGAATGATAAGAACGGAAGGATTAGATACAGAAAGAAGCTTGTTAAGTTCATGCTTTTTATTTCTTTCCCTGGAAAAAAATTGTTTTACATGAAAATATCATTTTGTGCTCCATCGGAGAAACCCATTCGTTGATTGTAGGTTGGCATTTTTGGTGGATTAAAAACATTATTTCCATCTAATTGTTGATAGAAAACCATTTGTTTAGCACCTTGAACACATTTCGATGAATCATCTTCGCAATAGACAGGTGCTTTGGCTGGTGATAATTTTCGAGTCGAATTCGAACCAATAACAATACATTTATGACCTTGCATATACATATTCGGTTCTCCACATCCCATTGGAATCCATCTAAATGAAAAGAAAAAAAAATTATCAAAATGTTTGCTTTTAGAGAAATTTATATGTTTTTACCCCCATGCACATGTACAACCGCCTGGAGGACAAGGTGGCAAATCTTTGGGCACATCATAGGTAGTCAATCGTTGCCAAGGTGTAAAATATCTCACAGTAAAAACAACTAAATTTTCAGGTGTCACATTTTGAAGGCTACTAGTATATGAAATGGCAAAAACTGTTCCGGGAGCTGATGATTGATTATATGTATGTAAATTAGGATTAATGACACATCCTTCAGGACTTCGCGTGATATTTTGAGGACCACCGAAATAACCATCAAAATGAGGATCAGGACCGAATGTTGTAAAAGCACGATTCGTTGCTATTTCAACAGTAAATGATCCTCCGGCTGGTAATTCAAGAAAATGATCATCTTCTGGTGGTGCTTGATCACATTGTCGATCATGTTGAAACCACCAATCTTCTTTATGAAGCATAAATTGAGGAGCTACAGGAATATTATTGTTTAAATCATCTTGTCCTTTGAGTCCCTATTGAAATAAATCGACTTTTACAATCGTCTTCGTATGCATTGACATACTTTCAAACAATACATTCCTTTAGACCATGCTGACTGATGACCTAAGCGAATAATCAATTACGAAAAAATATATCACATAGATTTTATCGATTACTTGTAACTGTACACACCCATAGACACAAGATTACAGAACAATTCACAATTTTCAAAAGCATTACGAATGAAAAATATTGAATATAAGATAAAATACATCAATATCGATTTATATATAGCTACGGACTTTATTGCATATTAGCTTATGAGATAAAAAGGCCATATGCAAAGTGCATTCTCACACCTGGGTATAGTGTTATTGTCTTTTTGGAAATTGATACCAGTATTGATATTAGCTGATGAAATAATGATAAAAAAAAGTAGATTTAGCAGTAGCTAGTTTTCATGTAGATAAGAATCATAAGTTTAAAAAAAAGTTCATTCCAATTTTATAGTTAAATCGGTTCTTGTTGTCTTCAATTTTTCTAAATATTGCTTTCCTGTATCACTAATACCATTTCTTTCTAAATTTAGTTGAGTCAATACCTATAAAATTACATAGAAAAAATTAAGTTTAACAAGATTTAATTGATTTTACTGTATTGTATTGCAGGACTTGACTAAGATATTGAGCACCTTCATCTTCTATACCATTTGCTGTTAGATTCAACTGTGTCAATGTCGTATTATGTCGTAAAGCTTCACCAATGTATCGAGCACCTTCAACTCCAAAATGATTGAAAGTAAGGTCCAATTCTGTCAATGTCTACAAACCAAATCAATTGAAGATCATTGAAGAAAAACAAATACGTAACTTTGTTGTGTTTCAATGCTTCGCTGAGATAACGTGCGCCTTCGGGTGCAATTCTATTCTCTTGTAGATTAAGTTGTTTCACCGTCTATGCAATATAATAAAAATGAAATTTTTATATAAAAAAAAAACAAATAAATTTTTGTATCCACTGTATTGTGTTGCAATGTTTGACTAAATTGTTTTGAACCCTGATTGCCAATACCAATATATGAAAGATCAACCTTCGTTATTGTCTACAAAAAAGGTGAGAAGTGAGAAAAAAACATTTTGAAATAGAATATAATTGACTTTGTATCGAGGATATGTATTCAAAATATCATTCAAACGTTGACATACATTGCTTGTCGACAGGAATAAATCTTCATTACTCAATTGATCAAATATACGATATACAAGATCTACTGGGAGTGTTTGAAGCGACATCGTCGTTATTTTGTTTCGTTGCTTTATCAAAACGTTGATAGCAAATAATTTAAAAAAACATGTGGTAGAGAGAAGGAAAGGAAAGAAACGAAAAGAAAAACAGATTTCATAAGATAATTAGATCTTTATTGAAAATGTTATAATAGAGAAAAAAAAGAAAATGTTTTTTTTATATTAATTCAGGATCGTATGGATCATCATAGATCTGATTTCGATAAATTGACCGAATATTATTATTTCGTCCTTGTGGATAAAGCCATTTTTCTAAATCATTGAGTCGACCAAGATACTCAAGAGCATAAGCAGCAGCTTTGACCACTTTTTCATAGGCAAATGGATTGATATTAGCAATTCTATCACACTTTTGATGATAACATGGATCATAGGGTGCATTTGCTACTCCAGCATTTCCTGTTCCTAAGACAGCTGAATACTGATCTCTTTCGACATCACTTTTATTCGTACCAGCACCGGTATTAATTCCACCAACGGCTATACCTGCTGCTAAAAATGGTACATAATCACTGCCACCCCCCAGTGATGCATTACTCCATGGAAGTTTTTGTTCATTAAACCATTGACGAAAAAGATTCGTAATTCGACTTGTACCATTCAATGCTTGTGAGGGTGTTTCCAATGGAACTTGTGCACTGTCATGAATACCAAAACGAAAATTTGGACCAGCTAACATATCGTAATTAAAATTAACCAAATAATCTTGTAAACGTTCGCCAACAGTAGTCGTATTTGATAAACCAGCTTGAGTAACATGGTATCGAGAACCGATGAGACCATGTTCTTCCGCACCCCACCAACAAAATCGTACTCGATATGGATAAGTTGCATAGTTTAATGATGATGTTTGATAGAGACGAGCTAAATTCAATGCTAAAACTAAATTACCAACTGTACCACTACCTAATTTCAAAAACAAAAGAAAAACTAATTAAATGAACAATTTTCTTTTCATACCGTTGTCATTGATTCCACTACCAGCACGAACACTATCACTATGAGATCCAACAACAATTGTTTTTTCTGCATCGCCAGAACGTGTATCAGCACAAATATTTCCAATGCCTTCAGCATCGCTCATACTAACAGTCATCTTTACATAGGATTTATTTCCTCCATCGAGTAACTGTTTGCCAAGATTGTACGATAGGAAAAAAGCTGGAACGGTTGCACCCAAATTGTTTCGAATGCCCGTTATGACTCCCATATTATCACATGATGAACCATCATTATAAATTAGTACGCCTGTGACATTGAATTTTTCAGCTAGACTTGTTTTCTCTAAATACGTACAATTGCCTCGACTAACTAAAGCAACTTGATCACGGACTGGTAAATTTGACCAATCAGCCTCTGTGCAACCATACTTTGGAATAGCAACTATTGGCAAGAATGAATTGAATGTTGCAGATGGTGAAAATAAGATTTGTGAAAAATCTGTTTCATATGTATGATTAGTTTGATTTCCATTGATTTCTGTTTGAAATCGTGGTGTTCCATTCATAATAAAATTTTTCACAGTAAAATATTGATGTGTTATATTAAAATTAGTATTTTGCTCGAGTTGACTCGTAATATATTCAAGTGTACCATTAAATCCTGATGTAGTGATAACACGTGTACCATTACTTGCATCAGCAATAGCTTGAAGTTCTTTCAAATGTTTCATCAATTCATGGATGTTTATTTGATCAACTAATGAATTCAATGGTGATACAGATGTTGTACGAAAAGATGGAACCGTTGCTGTTTGTATTCGTGAATCTAAACGATGCACTATAACACCCAACGTTGCTATACTAAGAGCAAATATAACAATAGTAAATAGAAAAATTAATCCAAGTAAAATACAATTGGATCTACTGAATGGAATAAATCGTGAATTATTTTCATTTCGCATTTTCTCTCTCTCTCTCTCTCTGTGTAAGGAATGAAGATTGTGAATTGACTGGAATTTTTGAGTATATATAAAATAGTGATAAGAAATGATTTATTAGTTTGCTTTTCGTTGAAGAGCAGTTTATTGTCACTTTTTGGCAAGAGCCAGTTCGGATTTTATTGACTTTTTCATACAAATTATCAAGATGTATTTTTTTGTTTGAATATAGATTGTACCATTTACTGTCATCATATTGTTTATTGCTACATATATTTGTAATAAGAACCTAATGAAAGGATTGACGTCTTTCATTGATTCAGCTTGAGCGATTTTAAACGTTGAGTAGCTGTTTCACACAATGATTGTAATGATTAATACCACGAAGAAAATAATCGATCGTTTCAACATATTCATCTTGCAAATCTTTACCTGCAATACTAATGTCTTTTAAACATGTGCAAATCTCACTTATTAAATGTTCGTTGAGCCATACGATTTTTAACGATTCAACATCAGCATCAGTTGCAGAACAACATAGATCAAAAAAAATGCGAGCACAAACATGTAACGTCATACAAAAGTTCGTTTTTGTTTACTCAAACTGTATTCGTTATAAAAATTAAAAAACAACCTCATGAAACTGAAAATTATCAAACTGCACATAATTCCATGATGATCCAATTGCAATAAATCCCGTAAAACTAGTTGAAGTTAAATTACATTGACCTATACGATGACCATTAATGAATGCTTCGGAATGATCAAATAAAATAGCGAGTCCTATTGTGTACCAAGTTCCAGCCTGCACTGAAATATTACCATAGCTCAATGGATTTGAAATATTAGTACTAGCAGTAAGTTGCCATAGTCCATGATTCGTCGTGCTAATACTAAATACAACACCTGGACTTCCAATACCACTAACATCACAACTTCCTCGTGAAACTGCAATAGCAATAAATGCAGTTCCAATATCTTCAATCAATACATCGACACTCACATTGAATGGTACGCCCCAATTCGAATCACCGATGACAGAATAGGGATAGGGTGCTTCACCACACCAACTAATAGGAAGTTCAGTTACCATTTGTCTCATTACTTTACCATGACTAGTCGATGTATCGACGATCTCCCATGAACCTGATTGGTCAGAAAAATAGGCAGCTTCGCTCGATATTTCGTATCTATTGAAATCATCATAATATATCATTGGAAATGCCATTGGTATTGGAACGTCGTAATTGTTTTTCGTTCCATTGATTGTTGATAATGTGTATAACATTCCGACTGGTAAATCAAGAGTAAATGATCCATTATTTAATTGAATGATTCCTTTGTAAATAAACGATTGATTGACATTTGTTGTCGTGAAATTACTGACAAATATAAACAATTGTGTTATATGAGCAAAAGAATGATCGAATTGAAATGTTGCTGTTTGTTCAGTTGTATTATAATAAACAGATTGCGACCATGAACATTGTGAATTATTATATTTCATTGTTTCAATAATGATTGTTAATTGTTCACTATTTGAATCAGTGAGTGTAACATAACTACCACCATTATCTAGTAGTCCAACGCCTTGACCATGTTGTAAAAAGTACCATCCAACTCTAGTGAATTGTCCCCAGTGTGCTGCTGCCCAAAGAACTCGTCCAACTTCATAGAATCCTGACCATGGTTGAACAGCACGTATGATGCCATCGCCAGCGAATTTAAGTCCATCATAAAATGAATCGACTAAATCCCAAGCAATTGTTGCTGTTAAATTAGCACGAATATAATTTTGATTGGGTTCTCTTGCCCAACATTCAGCACCATAGTTCCAATCAACTCCAAGATCTTCACTTGCCCATTGAGTCTTATTCAAAGCAGCACAATTTTCTTTGATTTTCGATCCTGGATAATGTGCACCAATGACATCAACGGACGCTGCCCATTCAACATCATGAGATAAATCATCGCACACATCCCATGATGCATCATGTCCAACAATCTTTGTTTTTAATCCAGCTGCAATAATTGCTGCTTTGAGTGAGAGCGTATATCCTCTATCCCAACTTCGTTCATTCCATATGCCAATATAATCAATGTCGAGATTATAATATTTCTTTGCACCTAATATCCATTTCAATGTGTAATTAACTGTACTATTCGTCCATGGATTTCGTTTTCCTTCGCCAACCCAACCAGGAAATCCCCAACTAAGACCATAGAGAATAATATTTGGATTACGTCGTTTAGCTTCTACCATTACTTTCCATTCGTAACCTCGTGCATAATTTTCATCGTTAGCCGAATGCATATGTGATGGTTCTGTTCCATCGGTCGATTGTACATCACCACCAATTTCAACTTTGAGTATTTGTAATGATGCACCAAAACCTGGCAGAAATAAATAATCCATTATTTGATCGTACCATGTTGCATTGTAATCAGCAAGCAAACGAGTACTACATCCACCTCCACTGATAGCACCAATGCCATCAAAACGTTGACCTAAACCTTTTGCTCGACTTATTGGATAGATCGACGAAGCTACAGTCGATATTGATATTAAAGCAACGACAATGAATCCTATTGAAAACATTTTTTTTCTATATTTGATAAGATTTTAAATGCAATGTGCGTTTTTATTATGATACTTATCAGTGTGTTATAATACTATCTGGCATTTTGCGACATCTACAGACTTCATTTGTTATAATCTTTCTCAGAAACCTCATATGATATTCCACTGGTTAGTTTTCCTATTCTATATTATCTATAAACAAGAATTCAGATTGACATAATATGAGTACTCAACAATCGAATTCTTGTTGGAAACGAAACAAAATTCTTATATTTCTTCAACGTTTCGTATCTCTCAATGAAGCACCAAATCAAAAACATTATTTTCCAATATTTATGATTATTCTATGTTTAGTACATATTCTAATTCATTTATTAATATGCCTTGATATCCGTTGGAAAGATCAACATTTCGAAGATATTCTAGTATTACGTTTGAATTTCTTTGTACCATGTATGAGACCGACATCTGCTCATATTCGTTCTCTCGTACACCATTGTAAACCACTTCGAAACAATGTCACTTGTTCGTATGGTGCGGATTTGGAAAGGATATGTTCGTCATTTTTGTTTCCACATCAATTATGGCGAATGTTAACTTGTAATCTTCTACATCAGAAAACCTTTCATTTAATATCGACTATTTCGAAACAACTTCTATTAGGTATACCATTAGAACGTAAATATGGTTTTTATCGTATATTTAATCTCTATTGGCTTTCAGAATTAGCTGCAAGTTTATATTGTTCATTGAAAGATGCTGAATTGCGTAATGTCAATGAAAATGAATCGTTCGAATACTATTCTTTTCTTTGTTTTTCTCTATTTAGCGAGTGTGGGAGCTTCCGGTGCGTTGTACGGCATGCTTTCATTCTATACTATTGATCGTATTTTTGCTTTACATCATACAAATACTAGTCAACGTATTGTTATATGTATACAAGTAATGATACTAGTCATTCTGCCTATAATGAATAGTATATTTGTACCAATTATTTTTAAATTTCGAACAGCACATTCTGCTCATATGGGCGGAGCTTTAGCGGGTTGTCTTCTTGGTATATTTATGATCGATTGTCCATGGATATCGAATGAGAGATATCATCTATGTCAACGAATTGCATTTGCTTTTCTATGTTTTTATTTTTTGATAACTATGTATTTCTTTTTCAAAATGAATGCTCCTTTTTCACTAAATATATTGATATATTCTCCAGATTCATAAACAAAACAAAAATCATCACTATGTTCTTATAGTATTAGTAAAAGTTGTTTTTCATCATGATTTCATTCACGAATATAATCTATGGATTTCTACACCGATATATTACATTTTTCTTTCTAAAAAGTACTCCAACTGTACTATGATTGTATTTACTCTTGTTTTTCTTATTTGTTGACCTTCGTCAATGGGAGAGAGCAAGAGTAAAGAAAAGAAGAAAAAAAATTGATTTATTCTATTCACAACAACACAACATGTCATCGTCGGCAAGTGATTTGCTCGCACATCTTGCAACTTTATCAACGACTGAAAAACAAAAAGAATTCCTAGGCGACAAACTCTTTCCATTGATTTTACAACGAGTTACTGATCCTGACTTGACAAGTAAAGTCACTGGCATGTTACTCGAATTAGAAAACGATGAAATTTGTCGTTTGCTCGAATCCGAAGAAGCATTCAATACAAAAGTGAATGAAGGTTTAACAGAAATTAAATCTTGCGAGCCACAATAGACTCTTTTTTTTCCTGCGTCAATTTTATTTAAATAGACTTATAATATGTTTACAAAGTGTAGTATTTTCTTTCCATATCCATGTGTGAGATTCGATCCTTAGCATTTTTGGAAATAATTCGTCCCGTATCACCGTCGATTAAAATTAATTTTGGTATACCATCAACTTGAAATGCATTTAATAAATCACCTCGTTTTTTCCAATCTCTATAGTCTAATGCAAGCCATGGCATTGTTCGATAATATTGATGAAATGATTGCTCATCATGATCCGAACTTATAAAGATCACTTTAACTTTCTTCTCCGGATGAATATTTTGATAAAGTTCAGTTAAAACAGGAGTGAATGCACGACATGGTGGACACCAATCAGCACTAAAGTAAAGGCCAAATATATGTCCACGGTAATCTCCATCATAGAGATTCACTTCTCGATATGTTTTATCATGGATACGTCCGTTGAATAATTTCGCGATGCCTGCCATTAGGACTCGCTCTCGTACGCTTGTTTTTTTACTTATGAAATAAGATACGTGATTGATAAAATATTTTTTCTTCTTCTTTTTTTTCTTCTCTCTTTTGTTGCCTATTATCGTAATACTTATTCGGCCACAGTAATAAATAAAACCACAAGGATGAAAAAAAATTTGATCAAGGTGAAGAAAAAAAACATAATAAAGCATAATCATCTCGCTAGACGTTTTTACAAATAATATACGAGAGTAAAGCTGTTCAGATAATCGGATATTTATTTTTCTTGTTTGTAAATAAAACATAGTTGCATATTATATGAAAGAGGGTCTCAATGTACGAAAACATCGTTCGATCGAAACGATTACTATGCACGAGTAATGCATTGAAATCAAAGGATAAAACAAAAGCAAACGACCTTTCTCGTTTTCGATATTTACGTCATCGATAATGAAAAAGAATCTTTTTGTCATAGAAACTAGAACTGTCGACAAATGTGCTTTTTTATTTTCTAATTCATTCTTGTCACATTCTCTCTCTCTCTCATGTTACTGTTACTGACGCATGTGTAAACCGATATTTGAAGAAAAATAAATATGTTGGATAAATATTGAAATATGAAAAACGTCAGATGTATTGATGAATAATGTGAAAGATAATATCTGTTTTCGTTGTTTTAATGATTAATTCAGTTGCCAACGACTTTTTTTTTCTAAATAGAGTGCTGAATAATAAAAAAAATCAATATTTATTTGAGTGTCATTTTCTGTTCTTTAAAAGCATCGTAACATGAATTGATCGATGATTTTTCTTCTTCTAAAGATTATCAAACTAATGCAACGAATTATTTTATCGATTTGTATACTTCTTTTTTCGATATTAAATGTTCATAGTCAACTGAACGACAACTTATCTATAAACTGTTCAAAAACAGAATCACCATGCGGTGCAAATATCTGTTACGATCCAAAAAGACAAAATTGCACAAAAACTGAAGTTGTTCGATGTAAAGCTAATTGCAGCAATAGTTGTTACGATCCAGTTACTCAACGATGTTTGAACGCAATGATCTGTGGTATGAATGAACAATTATGTTTCGTTAAATATAATAAATATGGATCTTCATATCCTTATCCATTTTATGAATGTTATAATCCTTTGAATGAAACATGTTTAAATAATTCCATATGTTCTTATCCATCAAGAGTATGTAATAATCAATGTGTTAGTAAATATCAGGTATGTGCTGATAACATAACGACATGTGATGCTGACATCATCACTGCACTTAATTATAAAACACACTCAATGAAATTATGTAACGGTAGTTGTTATAATTCTAAAACAAGCGAATGCAAAAATAACTCGATTAAATGCATTGATAGCAATTGTTCTGGTACATGTTATAATTCATCAGTATATCAATGCATAAATGGAACGACATGTAAAATCAATAGTAAAATATGCATTGTTGGTTTTAGTTCTAAATGTTACGATCCTTCGAGTGAAATTTGTTTGAACAATACGATATG
>Ga0209922_102570_pt1 | contig 15454 bp, 20 predicted proteins | sample ThiBiot_500_biof_FD_183946 | JGI IMG/M metagenome (GOLD analysis project Ga0209922, IMG submission 183946) | Wastewater bioreactor microbial communities from Cape Town, South Africa - Thiocy_expt_500_biof (SPAdes) | ecosystem: Engineered > Bioreactor > Thiocyanate-remediating > Anaerobic-Aerobic ...
CAATAATCATCATTAAATAAAGAATGAGATTATACACAAAGAAAAGTCAATGAAAGAAAATATTTTACACCGAGAAGAAAAAAGAAAAAAAGAAAAAGAATTTGATTTTCGAAGTCAATCATATCGGATTAATCATTCAAAGATCAACTAATTTGGAAAGTGATCGATTTTTATTATCATCTGTTGACATTGATAATGATGAACAATTATTATTTACAGAAAATATCGAATCATATTGTTGAACTCGAATAACACCAACGCCACCGCCTAATCGACGATAATTCATTCCACCATGTAATTTCCAACTATTCGATTCACTATCATAGATTTCAACGCTTTTTAAATATGCAGCTCCCTTTTCAAAACTCAACATTTCATTTTTTGCTTTGTCAAAGAAAATCAATGACTTACATCGAATCCTCCAATAGCCATGAGAAGATTATTAACAACAGCTAAGCCAACTCCACTTCTTCTTGAATTCATCGCTACAACAGGTGACCATTGATTAGTTTTTGGATTATATCTTTCAGCAGTTGATAATTCAGTAGCATCGTCTCTTCCACCAACAGCATCTATTCACAATGTTCGAAATAAACCAAAGAAAAAAAAAAGTTGTAAACACATACAAATAAATCCATTGAAAACAGCACAACCAAGATGTTTTCGACGTGTGATCATCGATGCAACTGGATTCCATTTATTTGCTTTGGAATCATAACGTTCAACTAAAACAAAACCAACGAATAAAACAAAATCTGTGAACTAAAAAGCAAATGTTTAACCAGTATTCAGTGGCGATTGTCCATCGGATCCTCCGATTGCATAAAGATAACCATCGAGTACAGCAACAGCCACACCCAATCGTTTTGTTCCCATCGATGAGACCTTTGACCATCGTTGAATTGATGGATCGTATCTTTACAACAATTAAAGAAATCAATCAATCAATCAATTATGTTGTTGTTGTTGTTGTTTAATTACTTTTCAACGAGATTTAAACAAGAAACTCCATCTTGTCCACCGACAGCAAATAGACATCCATCGAGAACAGCAACACCAACACTCGTTCGACATGAACTCGTTGGAACAACATCATGACTCCATTGATTTGTTTGTGGATCAAACCTTTCGACACTGTTCAAATAACTGCCTCCATCATGACCTCCGACAGCATACAAAAGATTATTCAAAACTCCGACTCCAACTCCACATCGTCGTTTGGACATTGGTGCAACTGATTTCCATTCATTCGTTGTTGGATCAAACATTTCAACACTGGCGATTGCATCACCCGAACACCATCCACCGACTATTTTCAAAAATTCAACGTTGAAAATCAAATTTTCAAAAAACGAAATGAACAAGACCTGCAAAGAGAACTTCGGATGATTTGACTGGTTTTCGTTTTCTTGTTCTTGGTCCTTGTTTATTCAATCGTTCGTGAGGCAACAATAAATAATCTTTTGCTTCATCAATTAAATCTCGACAAGTTTGATCGGCTCGTATCAACGGATCTGAACTAACTGTATTCACAAGAAACCGAGCGGACATCAACGGAAATCGAACATGTTCCAAAATCTACTTCAATCTTCGAAGAAAATCACCAACAAACAAACAAAACAATGGTTTACTTTCGATAGATATTGTTTTCTTTGTTGAGTATCACAAGAAATCCAAAGCATAACCGCATTGAACACGTCCTCTTCGCAATTCATATTCAATTCATCCGAGGAAATGATTTCAATTAGCTGATCAATGGGAAGGAAAAGAAATTCTTCACTATCTTTCACATCAAGAAAATGCTGTTGAGTGTAACGATCAGCAATACGTAGCAAATCTCGACACGAATGTGTGTCGGCAAATGCTCGAATGCCGAGACAATTACTTGGATCGAGTTGTTTCTGTAGAAATTCACAACATGTCGTTTGAACCTCTTCAATCTAAATCAAAGATTCGGTTTTCATTCATTTGTCTAAATCAATGCGAATCGTTGATCTACTTGAAGAATACAAGCAGCTGGTAATAATGTTTGAACATTTTTCTCGTCGACAATGATTCTCGATGTGTAACAATAATCAATAAGAAATTCCATTGCACATTCATCGATATCACGAATAAAAATTTCTGTTTGTCGACTTTCAGCTAATTCGCCTGTAAACATAGCTTTGAAATACGGACTACATGCCGAAAGAATGGCTCGATGTGCAGCGATTCGATTTTGTCCGACAATTAAAATGACGTCACATAATTCTTTTTGTTTTCGTAGAAGATTTAGATTTTCTAAGAGCAATTTAGCGTGTTTATCTGATGTTTTGATTAATTTGTTGTGACAAGGTGAACAATCTTTGAGCATATCAATTGTTGTGCTATTCATTTCATTCGATTGACTTTTCAATGTACTTCAAATGGAAAAAACAAAAACAGTCGAAAATTTCATCAACTGACAAAAAAGAAAAGAAAACGAGTCGAACCATGTTTTGCCTAAGAATAAAGGCGATTGAGTTGTGTCCATTTGCTCCATTGAATCGACTTACGAATTCAACAAATAATCATTTTCAATTCGACAACAAACAACAATCAATCAATCAATGATCATCATCACCACAAGAAAAATATTAACTTCAATGGCTGATCAAAACGATAGTGGCGACATCAAACAACTAGTTTCGATCGGATTTATTTTAATTGTCAATATTCATTTCGAAGATTTTATTGAAAATATCTTTTTCTAGTCGAACATTTGCAAATAAATCATCGATTGTAGCGATGTTGATGATTTGATTGGTCCAAGCTGTCATTTCCAAAAAAAATGTTCCGTTTTGCTTCCTGAGAATGCCAAAGAATCTTAAATTTTATTCTCGTTGTTTTTTCTTTGTAAACTGTGATCAGTAGAAGTGAAAACGATGCTAGCATCATTCCGAAAACAAGATAAAAAAGACGAAGAATCAAGTACAAGCGGAAATCCGTATAAGAATCTCGAAAAAGCTTCAGTTTTACAAGAAGTAAATTCATTTGAATTCATTCATTTTGATTGCACACCTCGTCTAGGCTCGAATATTTAATGAAACACCGATCAATGCAAAAAAATGCATTCAAATTCTAACTAAAATCATGTATTTGATAAATCAAGTAGGATGAGCAGTTCGTGCGAGAACGAAGAGATTTGTTTGTTTTTTGTTCAAAGGGAGAACAATTAGGTCAAACTGAAGCCACAGAGACATTTTTTGCAATGACAAAATTATTTCAATCGAAAGATGTTTGTATAATCAATTATTTTGAGAGAAAAAATGAGTGATTTTTAAACAATTCAAAGTTATTACTTCGTCGAATAATTTATTTAACAATAAAAGAAATGTCAAGTGTTGCCAATGATGTTATTATTGTAACATCGAGTTTAACTCGAGATATGACTGGAAAAGAAGATTCGCATCGTGGTCCATCGATAAGAGCTCTTTGCAAAATAACAGACGTAAGATTCAACAACAAAAACTATAATGAACTTCTTTTCAATTTAAAGGCATCAATGATGCAAAGTGTTGAACGATATATGAAACAAGCAATTGTCGATAAACTACCTTCGGTTTCATCAGCTGCTCTCGTTTCTTCGGTTCATTTAATGCGTCACGGTCCTGAAGTTGTAAAACGTTGGGCAAATGAAGTTCAAGAAGCGGTTAATCATGAGAATACAATGGTTCAATATCATGCTCTTGGTCTTCTCTATCAAATCCGTCGATTGGATAAGCATGCAATCAGAAAATTGATTTTAAAATCTTCGAAATCGAACATTCGAAGTCCATACGCATATTGTTTTCTCGTACGAACAGATTTTCGATTTTGTCCTTTCCAAATTTGCGTCCGTCGATTTAGATTCGAATTGCGGCGAATTTGATCAACGAAGAAGGCGAAGGAACCGACAGTCCAATCTACGATTTTCTCGATTCATGTTTACGTCACAAACATGAAATGGTGACTTATGAAGCTGCATCAACGATTGTCTCACTAAAATGTGTCACACCCAAAGAACTAACGTCCGCTGTTAATGTTCTTCAATTGTTTATTTCGTCTTCGAAATCTGTTCTTCGTTATGCAGCTGTTCGAACTTTGAATAAGGTTCGACACGCAAAATCTCGAGTTTTTATGTTGAATTCTTTGATTTTCAGGTTGCAATTGAGTATCCTCAAGCTGTAACAACGTGTAATGTTGATCTGGAAACGTTGATTTCGGATTCGAATCGATCGATTGCGACTTTAGCAATTACAACACTTCTCAAAGTATTTTTCTTTTTGCTCTTTTGGTTGATTTCGTGTTTTTAGACGGGAAATGAAGCGAGTGTTGATCGATTAATGAAACAAATTTCGTCGTTTCTATCTGAAATATCCGATCAATTTAAAACTGTTGTTGTTGATGCAATTAAGTAATTACGATTGAATTTCTTTGTTTTTTCTTAAAAATAATTGATAATTTAGAGCATTGTGCCAAAAATTTCCTCGTAAACATATCGTTTTAATGTCGTTTCTCTCGAATATGTTACGTGAAGAAGGTGGTTATGAATATAAAAAAGCGATTGTGAATACAATTATTTCGATTGTCGAAGAAAATCCTGAGGCCAAAGAATCCGGTAGAATTCATTTTCGATTTATTTTTATTGAAAAAACACAAAGACAAACATTTAGGTTTAGCATATTTATGTGAATTTATCGAAGATTGTGAACACACATCACTAGCAACTCGTGTTCTTCATCTTTTGGGACGTGAAGGACCACGAACAACAACTCCATCGAAATACATTCGTTACATTTACAATCGAGTGATTCTGGAAAAAGTTCCTGTTCGTGCAGGTCGGTCTTTTATTTTCTTTGTAATTTCATTTCGTTGTTGTTGTTTAGCTGCTGTCAGTGCATTGGCTAAATTCGGCGCAGCTTGTGATGAATTATTGCCGAATATTTTGATACTTTTACAACGAACAACACTCGATCAAGATGATGAAGTTCGTGACCGAGCGACATTTTATTACGAATTACTAAAACGTAATGACAAAGCTCTGAATTCAGCGTATATTCTCAATTGTAAGTCGAGTCATTTGATTGAATCGAATTGAATTGAATGAGATTTTTGTTTAGCAATGAATGTTTCGTTGTCGTCACTCGAACGACTTTTACATCGTTACACAATGGAATCAACAACTGTGAAACCATTTGATGTTCGATCTGTGCCGGTTGAAAGCGTTCGTGTTGAACAACCGAAAGGTTTGACATTTGAACAAACAAGTTGTTCACGAAATGTGAATCATGAATCGAATGCGAAAGATATTTACAGTGGTATGTCTTCGAAAGAGAGACGAAAAAAGTGAAAACAATCTGTCAATTTAGAAAAACTAAGTGCAATGCCAGAATTTGCTCATTTGGGTCCAGTATTTAAATCTTCATCGCCGATTGATTTAACTGAAAGTGAAGTCGAATATGTTGTTCGATGTATTAAACATGTTTTTAGTCATTATATTGTTTTTCAAGTAATTAGTTTATCTTTGATAGTTTTATTTTTGATGAAATCGAATGAATTTTAGTTTGATATAAATAATACATTAAATGATCAACAATTAGAAAAAGTAACCGTTCAAATGGATGGATCAAATGATGGTTTCGAAATTGTTCATTATACACCTTGTCCAATCATCAAATGTAATGACATGGGTACAAGTTATACATTAGTTAAATTATCTGATGATTCATCAGCTGTCACTGGTTCATTGACATGTACAATGAAATATACAGTTAAAGATTGTGATCCTACTACAGGTCAACCAGATGATGATGAAGGTTATGCTGATGAATTTATGGTTCGATTCTTTTATTTCAAATCAAGTCTCACTCTCTATGAATCATCTCGTTTTTCTTTAGCTTGAAGATATTGAAGTATCAGTTAGTGATCATGTACAGAAGGTACTTAAACCGAATTGGTCTGCATCGTGGGCAGAAATTGGCGGTGAAAATGAACTCGAAGACACATACACATTGCCAATACCGACACTTGATGGTTTGTCTTTGTTTTTTTTTATGATGAAATATGATTCGAAATCATTTGTAGAATGTGTGAAAAAGATCATCAGTTACATGGGAATGCAAGCTTGTGAACGATCAGATAAAATAGAAGAAGGAAAAGCATCGCATACACTTTATCTTGCCGGTGTTTATCGAGGTGGACATGATGTTCTTGTTCGAGCCAAAATGGCTCTTGGTGGATTCTCTTCGGATCCAAATACACGAGATATTACAATGCAATTAGCAATACGTGCAACCGATGAGTCAGCAGTACAAGTCATTGCTTCAGCAATTGAATAATAAGTCAATCTTACACAAGAACAATATTTAGTCATTTTTATCAGTATACATGTTTTGTTTTCTGTTGTGTGGGTTTTTATGAATGTTTCAATATTATCTCATAATTTTATTTAAATTAATCTAAACATAAATATGTTTTCTCATCAATAATATACGTACATATAAAGACGAAAGACAAAGCTTTTCATTAGTTCATAAAAAAGGCAGTCCGGAAACTTTTTGAACGCACCGTGTAAATAAATGTATATTCGAAGAAAACCATTCGAACAAAAATATGAACTCATGTCGTGAAAAACCCAATAGTAGAAGTAGAAAAGAAACTTCCAAATAGATAAAGGTGATTCGCTGATTATCTATACAGATATTTTCGCTCCTCCTGTGTGTGCCTCAATCGCCAGCATCGCATTATACTGGTAAGTTGTATTTTCATTTCTTCATGAGTTTATCTTCATATACGGTAGCTTGTCTCATACCTACTCATAATAATATTGCTAGGATCTCGTTAGAATTCTCTCAGCCAACAAAAGGTTAGAAATAACGTGTCAAAATATGATGGTGTTTTTCAAGAAAGAAGCTTATTTAAAGGATAATAGTACTTCCGAACAACAATAATAATATTATTGTTGATATCTAATGAATAAGTGGTTCATCGTATCATGTTTTTTACACGTCTATCGTTATGTAAAAAATGTATTCAGAATGCAAAAAAGACATAATAAGATTTGATTGATTTCTTTTTCTTTCTGGACTTATATACGTAATTACTAGCGAAAACCTGTGCAAACTGCACAATTTGCATTCCTTTTTAAATGCATATGTATGCCGATTTCTGATGAAAGTAATCAATATTACAACAGATATATTAACAGCTGACTAGATATATAAAAACTCCTTTTAGCTATATGTGTTAGGAGAACGAACTATATCTTTTTCTCTTTGTTTATGACGTTACTTGTTCGTTCTCCTTCACTGGAATAATCCCACTTACGGCATCTAGGTAGGAATATCACTCGGAATATTCCCTATAACCGTGTGTTTCTTTCCTCTCGTGTGAATGTATATAAGCGTGAGCTGATTTCGAATAAAGTTAGCGTGACAATCGAACATCCTAAGTATCAGAAGACAGCACGATGAAAATTACCTTTTCCATTTGCATAGCATAGCATACTTCAATAATTTCGAAATCAAAACCTTGAGTTATTCTTATCAATTTCACGAAAACAACATTAGTTCTACAAACGTCAATTTTGAATAAAATCTTTACTATTCTAGCTTTCAATGATAATCCTATTATATTTCTTTCTGAAGACAGACACTGCAATCATCGGATCAGCACTACTTATTCATTTTGACAACAAATATTATTCCAGATTCAAAGGAACATGTCTTTATCAATTCACACCCTTCCCATCGACATAATCTATCGCATATTCGATCACTTGAATGAAATAGACATATTCATATTCGCAAGTAATATCAATCAACGACTTAATGCTATTCTACATTCGTACCAATGATTCCAAGTAAATATAACTAAAAGCCGAACATCTTTTGCATGCAAACAGTAACATCCGCATTTCAATAATATAATCCTAAAAGGCTCGTGTGTGTCCGAATTTACCACCATCGTTTTCCAAAATTAATTATACTCTTTATCGCGAATAGACATTCACCACACTCAACCTCGCATCGAGTTACATCGGAGTTGAAGGCGAAAAAGCAATTGGTCAAGCCTTAGAAAGAAATCAAGTGAGATAAATATTTAGTTTCTTCATTGAGAAAGAAGAACTCAGCGAAAAGATAAGTGAAATATAGTTCACGCATATATTTAAAGATTGAAAATAGACAAAGAACAAGAAGAAGAAAAAAAAAGAACGAAAATAAATATTTATTGCGAAGATAAGGCCGATTCGGTAAAATGTATATCACTGTTTGTTCGACTTGACATACAGACAAGCACAAGAAAAATAGTTCACACCATGAATATTTTCTATATACAGATGAATTGTTAAACACCAGCAAGACCTTTTAGTAATGCAGGTTCTAAGTGAGCAAAATCAAAATCTTTAACTGGCTGTAAAATATTGGCAATAAATTGATTAAGTTTCTCTTGACGGAAGCAATTATTTATTGGATCATAGAATTGTTGAAGGCAACTATCACTACATCGACTTAACAATTCGAACCAATCGGATAGTAGATGAAGTCTAAAACAGAATATTCCGTTATTGAATTCAATCACTTCATAAACAAACGAAATGAACTTACTTGCAAGCTAAACAACACCAACTTTGAAATCGACCATCTTTACCAAACGTAGAAAGCGCTTTCTCAATCGAACGAACGCCATTTATATAACAAATGATTGCCTTTTCTTTGGATGTTTTTTGCCATTGGGATCGTCGTCCATCATATTCATCGCAGACTTTAACTTGAAAGAGAAAACAATTTATGATTGAAATCGAAATGATTTACTTAGAAAATCCCAAACATATCGTTTTCGTCCGCCACCAAAAAACACAACCGTACCCGATGCTTTCTTCAATCCAAATGATAATGTTCTCTCTAATGCATTGACTAAACCATCTTCACCACAAAGAATCGGTGTTATCAATCCTCTCTACACAAAATTTACATTTATCAAAAAAAAGAAAACTTTTCTCTTTTACTTTTTTCTCTGGTTCATCGAAATATTTCACAAGTTGATTAATCGATCGGCCCAACAATTCATAAATGTCATCTGCTTGTTGATTCGATTGATTTCCTAAAATAAAAACCGAATAAACTCGATTTACTAGTTGAGAGGAAACGCAAAGGTTATGTTGGTCAATCAATAGTATAGCAAATAAGTGCTTGAATATTTAGAAAAAAAAACCAAAAGAAAAAGGAAAAGATCATGCAATTCTTACGATGATTTTGAAAGTTTTCCGAAAACCAATTGAAGACAAATTCTGTAGGGGATTTACGATTTTATTCATTTATATCATTCAATCGAATGAGAATTTCAAAAGAAAAACACAACGAAGATTTTCAACTTACTATGATCATTGGACGTAAACTCGGCGATCGAGATCGTCCTGTAAGCGAAAGATTCGATTGTGATCCACCAGCAATCACACTTGTTGCCATTAATTGCGATGGCGACGAAGAATCTGTGACATTGGCATTCATTGCATTTTCATTCAATTCAAATGAACCTTCGGTATCGACAAAGAGAAGTCGTTCTAAACTGTCATCATCAACTCCTTTGCCCAACCATCGACCACACGGAAATCTACGTAGTTTTTTGAATTTACAAACAACAAAAACAAAATTTCAATTCAACTAACCGATCGATATTGTTTGTTAGTTGATTTCGAACAAGAACATGATCGACATGCCAACGTGGCATCAAACCACTATTATCATGGCCAATTCGAAGTGTTGTCAATTGACCTAAATTTTTATGCTAAAAAACAAAAAAAAAGCCAAGATCGAATTCAATTCCGTTTTTGATCTGAATTTACTCGAAATTGCAGTTCTAAAGCATTTTTCGATGGCAAACAGATGACTTTGGTCGATCCAAAGAGACCGGCTAAAGCAAAATACGGATTCGCCGTTGTTGTACTTGAAATTCCCGTGGGTCGTGTTTTAGTTGGCACAATGGTGACATGATAAACAATGTCGATATCTGCATATGAATTCGAAAAGCATTTGTAATCGAGTAATTGAAGAGATTCGACATGAGCGAGAAATTGCTTTCGATAGTCTCCGTCGTCGGCACGTAGAAACGCGTCTCGTTTGTACAAAGCTTGAAGAAGATCACTGTGAGAGAATAATTCCGATAAATGACGCGAGAGAAGACGACGTTCGAGAGACAAACGAACGAACGCACGAGCAAACCCGATTTCAGACGCCGAAACTGAAACAGGATTGTGTCCGAAACACGACTCAATCGAATGATAATCGTGAATCAACGAGAATTGTTGCTGATTGGAAACGTTTTTTTCTGATGAATTGAGATTGAGAGTTGAACTGGTCATTGACGAAAATGGCGATGAACGGCCTAGATGCTGGGGAAGACGTGGAAGAGTATGAGATCGATGAGAAGCGGGTGATTCAGAACGACTGGCTGATGCACTTCGATTGCCCAATTGTTTTCTTCCTAAACACCAAACTAAAGCTATACAAAAAAACGAAATTCTTCGTTTCAAACAGAATTTAAACGATTTATTAACCTGGATTTTCATCTCGAATCAAATGAATCGGAAGAGTTCCTGGCGTAAACTGTACAGATTCATAACTATTCAATTTAATAAACGATTTAATATGATTCCAAAGAGCAGATTTGCCAGTTGGTTTATGATGAAGACCGTGTGACCAAATTCGTTCCAATAAATCACAAAAACCAGCAATTAAAACATTTTCTTCGAGATTAATCATTGATGTCGACTCGATATTTCTAATTTGTGTTGCTCCTTGAACAACATCGTCCATCTTTTCGATGACCATTCGTTTGGTTTTCGTTGTACATTCTTTTAACAGTTGCTGAAAAACAACTTCGTTTTCCACGAGTTGAACATGTTGATGTTCGGTCGTGGCTACTGTTTGTTGTTTTTTGATTCTCGTTCGTCTCGACGGATGTTTCTTTTGAAACGAACGATTGATCGACGAGTTTCGTTGAACTAAACCTTTCGATGACAACGGCGAGGAAATGAATTTCTTCGTTGATTCCAAAAGATTTCCATCGAGATCTTCGAATAGATACGAATTAGTTTGAGTTCGTGTGACTAAATTCGAATGATTTAAAGCGAGAACTGACGGAGCAACGATCAGATTCAACGTGGGTGCAAATGGCGGATTGAACTGACGACGAGTTTCGTCTTGAATCTGTTCGATTGTTTGACAAGATTGATAAGTTAAATCACGACGATTTCGATACAAACGAGTTCGTTCACCGAAATATTGCAAATATTTATGCGAAATATCGAACGTGTGATTATCTTCGTTGAATCGTTGGGAAATTTTGGCGTCGACAAACGAAACAAACGATTGTGTTTCCATGAAAGCAAGAAGAAACGGAACATACGGCTTCGGTTGATCGGCAATGAACATTGTTCGATCGAAATTTTTCGTTGTACTTCGTTGAGCTAACCATTGATCGACATTCGAATATTTGCCCGATGGTGGATAACAAATAAACGCGTCGATCTGACTGAATAATTGAGCAAAACGATTGATAAACGATGCTCGAATACAATTATTCGCTATGATTTGATTTAATTCATTGTTGGTGAATAAACATTGATTTTCATTGGATTTTTCCGGTGAAGTTTTAGTTAAAACACCAGCTCGTTTAGCAATCGCTTCGATTCGTGCTAAAGCTTGACTTGGCTGATCGATTTGATCTCGATCGATATGCGTCCAATCTTCGCTTTTCTTTTTCAGATAATCGAAATTCGATATTTGACTTTCAAATTTCGAAATAATATCGATCAATTCTTGAATAAATAAATCTCGATCAGGAAATGTTGGCATATCTTCCGGCAATTGAATTTCGCCTCGATCGATATGAACAACACAACGTTGAATTTCAAATGTTGTTTCGTCATTCGACGACGAGTCACTTTCATTGTCAATTTGAGAATGTTCATTGAAATTCGATTTATTTACGTGAATTCCCATAATAGCTGGCACGGGAACATCGAGACAAACTAACGCCGCTGTGAATACAATTGGGACATAGAGAAGTGTCCATTGAAATGGAAATAATAACGAGGTTAGACATTCGGCAACAAGCATTAAACGTGTGTAATCGGAAGATTTAAGAATAATTTGATGTTCGAGAAGTGCACAAGTGACAAGATCGACAACGCCTTGAATTGATAATAAATTAAATAGATCTAATAAATGAAAATCAAGTAATGGCAAATCATCTTCATTGAGACTTGGCTGCCAAACAGTTAGTTGCCGTTCGCCGACGAGAAATTTTAAAACTGAATGTGAAAATGTTGGCGACGGAAGAGTTAATTCGTGCAAGAGATTATAGAGATGATCTTCAATTGGTTTGCCTAGAAGATCGTGATCAATCGTCATTTGATATAAATATTCGAGAATCTTTTGAAATGTTGAATAATGAGGTTGAGGACCGATCAAACAAATCGCTTTGCTCGCGTAAATCAACGATGTCGATGAACTACGACGAGTGGACGCGTTCGTTTGATTGAATTTGTCAATGAACTGATTCAACGATGAAAGTCCTTTGAAAGAACTGTTCATCGATTCATCGAACAGCAGATGTTCATAGAAAGTTAAAGCTACACCGAAATATCTCGTTCCATCGAGACGTGTGATGAGAAACGGATGTGTTAAAGGTGGATCGATGGAATTCTGTTTGACTGAAACACCATTGGGCATCGAGAGACGACTGATTGCATCTTCATCAAATGAATTATTAATAACTTCATTGGGATAATGTGAAAGAACACGGCAACGATATGAACATTGAAAAGGATTCAATTGTTGATCGGTCAATGTTAAATCAGTGTTGAATTCGATTTCAGTCGATTTATCAAATCCACAAACAACAAAATAATCAATGAGATTGATCGATTGATGGGTTTCTAAGGATAACGAGGATTTATCGGGCGATGAGACCGAATTTATTGATTGTGGCGAGAGAGTCGTTGATGAAGATTGCGGTGAATAGGATTCGAGTTCATTTAAAATAGGAGACGAATGTTTTGATGGAGTTTTAAATGAAGATGAACTCTTCGTTGTCAATGTCATTGCAGATGCCATTCATTCAATTCGATTTCGATTGATTTCTATCTGAGAATACATTCAAATTCTATGTACAACATTTGTTTGAATATCTAAAAGCAAAACTCTTTTGTATTTTCAAATATCACGCTTGAGACTGAAATCCTCCGAAAACAACGACAAAATACGAAAGCAAACCGAAAAACACACAAATGATTAAATGGGAGAGACAAAAAAAGAAAGAACGGAATGAAGTTTTTCACTGCATTTTTGATCTTTGTAATTTCGTGTTAATGAGTTCATCTTCGCTGTCTAAAGCTTGTAAAGCTTGATCAGCAATCGACGTTGGAATGTTATCTTCAACCCAACTGAGAGTATCTTCAATTCCACTCGGATTTGTCGAAACATTTTGTTGTTGTTGTTGTTGTTTTTTGGATTTTCCAGTTTCGACTGTCGGTGCTTTTCGCATTGTGATCGATTGAGCAAATGCTGCTTCTATTCACAAATAAATAAAAACAAGAGAATTGATTTGATCGTTAAATTACCATTTCGATTATCATTCTCATCGTTGAATTCATCGTCGAAATTATCCGTATCTGATTCATCAAGTAATGGAACAAATGCGTAACGTTGATTATTATTTGATGGCCGAAATAAAAACATAATGACTAAAAGTATTATCGAAAATAAAATATGCCAAAATGCATCGTCAACCTAAACAAAACAAAATCTCGTTTCGATTTTTCGAGCTTTTTTCTTCATCTTCTACCCAAAATTCTCTCCAATTGGTAATACAAGCTGTAAAAAAGTGTGATTTCAATGACCAAATCATAAACAATAAACTTGCAATAATGGCAAATAGAATTGTATTAGTAAAATGTCGATAAACATTTAATTTAACGAGATTTTTCTTCAAACGTAATTGTCTTGTTGTTGCAACTAAACCGGAAAAGATCCAATAGTAAATAATGGCGTCAACAATTGCCAATGGAATACGCGAAGTTAAAACTTTGTTATTCGTTTCATCGTTTTTCGTATTCAAACGAAGAAACGATTCCGTTGATGCAATGCCAAAATAAATCAAACCAATGGCGATTACTTTTTGTTTTAACGGTCCTAAACGAGGTTTAACAATTCCGTAGCCAAGTGCAACGATGATCACCAACATTCGACAAACTGTTCGTTTTAAACATGAGAAAAACTCCGCAAGTACAATCGCATAATAAACTTTGTATCCATCTTTATTTAAAATATCATATTCAGCTAGAAATGCGGATTTCTCAATCATTCCAATGAGAATCACACCTCCGATCCAAAATTGAATTTTAAGTAATTCTTTCCAATAGAACGCACACCAAATAAACCAAAGAACAGCAAACAGAGCGTAGATAGCGCACATAATTCCGTAGAACACCAACGCTGATTGTTCGTCAGCTGTTATATAACCTCCTCGATTGTTTTTCATTGCTAAAACAACATCAACATCGAGACTGGGATTATTTTCTGCATTGGTAATTTCAGGTGCGTAGATTTCAATGAGATAATATCCATCTCCCCATGTCAATAAACTTCCTGGATTCGTTGAAATTCCGTCGTCCATTGCTCGACGAACTTTCTTCTTATTCTTCGAATTTTCTCTCATTTGAATCGCTTGTTGAGGCGAAATCTCCGGTCTCTTAATAGGCGAATAGGAATCGATGTTAACATGAGTTCCCGTATAATCACAATCAGTTTGTGAGGCAACAAATGTTCGTTGTTCCATTTCTTTCCATAACCGATTGTAATATTCGAGCCAAAGATTCTTCTCATTGGATTTATCTTGTTGTTGATTATTTGTTGCGAGTAGAACATCGGATTGTAACGGTAAACAACTAACGATTCGACCGATTCGACCACGAATTTTGATATTTGTATTTGTTATTTGTTTATTTAATTTATAAGTTTTCTTTTTAATTTGTTGTTGAACAACAGACGCATTGACTGTTGGTTCACGGCAGATCAATTTCAATTGAATTTGACTGTTGTTTGTCAAAAAACGATCGACAATCGGAACTGGTTCAGTTGCTGACCATGACAATGTAACGATGCCATCGACAAGAGTTGACAAACAATTATTTATGCAAACCAAGAAAATGAATAAAACAATCAGTCGAGTTTTATTCATTTCGAGACAATCTAAAAAAACAAACTGTTTTTTGTTTCTGTTTCTTTTTTATGACGTGTGCATAGTCAAAGCCAAGAGTAAACTATGCGAAAATCTTCGACAAGTCAGTGAGTAATTTGTTTAGTTTCATCGATTCTTGTAAATAATTTCAAATAAACAAAAAAACGATAACTTAAATTGATGAGACAAGGAAATAATTTAGTCAAGAGAC
>Ga0209922_102575_pt1 | contig 15437 bp, 19 predicted proteins | sample ThiBiot_500_biof_FD_183946 | JGI IMG/M metagenome (GOLD analysis project Ga0209922, IMG submission 183946) | Wastewater bioreactor microbial communities from Cape Town, South Africa - Thiocy_expt_500_biof (SPAdes) | ecosystem: Engineered > Bioreactor > Thiocyanate-remediating > Anaerobic-Aerobic ...
AAGAAAAAAAACTGAGTCGACCAAGCACATAGAAAGTAATTTTGTTTTCGTATTACTACTGAATCATTCTCTTTATTGATATAGCATGAAGAACGAGAGAAAGACAAACGATGAAAAAAAAACAAGAAAATACTCGGTATTTTTTTCCTTCTTATTCGGCCATTCGTTTTGTATGATTATTATGAGTCCCTAATGCGAACGCTTTTTTTTGACAATCTGGTAAGAATCATTATTATTGCTGTCGATGGATTTTTTTCTTCGCTTTCAATTTTTAATAAACATTTTTAATCCCTTTGTTTCGAAGAGAAAAAAATTCAAACGGAAATCAATATGTATGTCGTATTTTTTTGAACTAGTTCATTGAGATGAAACGAATGACAAAACAACAACGATCAAATGATCTATTCATCGGCTCACTTATGACAGATGTTGAAACGGAAGAGTGAGAAATATGACATGTGTATCAGTAACAAGGTCATGTGAAAACAACTAATTGTAAACGAAGGTTAGAATAGAATGAAATCGCGACAGCAATTTGATCGTAAATGTATAGTATTTTGTTTTGTATCGAGGGTGTGTGTGTGTGTATGTTTTTTTTTCATATTAATGAATTTGAACGAAATTGGAGATAATTGAATAGAAACAGGTGCATGTTGAATCATTAAAATATGTCATGTTCACGTTCAAAAGGTCATCGAGGTAGTAGTAGTAGACGTTCATTTGTTTGTTTTTTCTTGCGGCCATTTGTTAAGAATATTTGTCAAAACAAGATCAGTTTATGTTAGATTTCTTACGATTGATATACTCGTTAAGTGATGAAAGATTTTCTAGTCATATGTCTGCTGTTCATTGATTTTGTCTTCTTATCTTCTTTCAGATTTAATCTATTCGACTCAAACGACGTATTTCATGTCGGATCAGAATTTACTCGATGATCCACTTGTTTCGTTTGATCAATCACCGTCGTCGACAAAGACAAAGCCGAATGAATCCTATGAAAACCGTTTATTAGACGATATTGATCCATTTGGAGATCATAATGGAACCAATGGAAATAATAATAATAATGATAGTAGTACAAATCAGTTTTCATTGACAAATGATCTCTTTCCAACAGATCCAAATGAAAACGGTAATTGTTCAATTGAAACAAAGTGATTGTTTTTGTTATTTGATTATTTAGATCTTCTATCGGAATTTTCTACACAAAAAAATCAAGAATCCGAAAATTTAATATTAAATGGCAGCGTAGCCGATAAGAATACACTTTTACTTGAATTCGATTCTGATGCACCAGCTCCTGTAAATAATACAGAATCACCTAATGATCCATTTAAACAATTTGAAAATCTATCAATAAAACCAACTGATCAACCTGAAATACTTCTAGATTTCGGAAATTCAAATGAGAATGCAAATAAAGAAGAAGAAGAAGAAGTACAACAACAACAACAACAACATGAACCTGAAGTTTTACAATCAAATGAACAGATTGTTGATACATCAACGCATTCTGCTCCTGCTACTTCTTCATCAATAGAATCTGAATCAAAATCTGAAGAAATTCCTGTTGCTGCCATTACACCATCAGAATCCATTATCAAAGAAGAACCAATGCCAAGTTCGCCACAATTGGATTCAACTTTACCATTAGCATCGCCAACTAAAAAACCAACAGCTAGTGCTACTAAACCAACGAGTTCTGCTAAACCTAAATCAGCAACTCCAACATCAAAAAGTACGGAATCAAAACCAGCAGTTTCAACAACTCGTAAAACGGTTATTCCATCATCTTCAAATAAAACAGCACCAGTACAAGATACATCTGCAACGGCAAAACCAACAGTAATTCATAGAACTGAAATTTCGAAATCATTCAGTTCAATTATTTCTTTGTTTTAGCGTGATACTCATCCAAAACCTTCTGCAAAAACAGCAACAACAACTACAGTATCATCAGCACCATCGAAACCGAAACCTGCTGCTAGTTCAACAACAACAACAACAGCAACAGCATCTGCACCATCTCGACCGACTACTAAACCGGTAGTAAAAACAACTCGTCCTTCGACAGCTCCAAAAACTTCTGATCAACATACAACAACTCTTTCGACTGCACCCCAAGCAGGTAGTTCTACGTCTTCAACAACAACTCGAGCAAGTGTAAGACCACCTCAACCATCTACTCGACCACCAACAAAAGCAACAGCTGCTTCATCTTCTTCTATTACAACTGCTGCAGCTTCCTCACGTACAACTCTCTCTGCAAGTAAAACAACTGTTACCAAAGAACGACCAGCATCTCATGCTCGTACAACAAGTAAACAAAACAAACATAGTTCATCGGTTATTTATTCACCTTCTCTTGTTTTAGCAACACGACCATCGACAGCTACGAGCGCGTCGACAACAGTTGCTCCCAAACGTGCGACTAGTGCTAATCGTCCTTCAACAGCAGATCGACCAACACGCACTGGTGCAACAGAAAATGCCTCAGGGACAACAGTAATTCAGTCGTATACAATTTATTAATCTGTTTTCTTTTTCATTTTTCATATCAGGCTAGCACAACTAAACCACAATGGAATTCAACAACGTCAAAAATTGGGTCACTTCAAAATGCAACCCATAAACCCGGAGGTGGTACTGTGAAGGTAAAGATTTCATCTGAGAAGATAATCCTGGTAATCTTTTTTTTTCTGTTTTCTTTAGATTCCAACACAAAAATTAAATTGGAGCGCAAAATCTAAAGTTGGCTCGCTTGACAATGCAGCACATAAGCCAGGCGGTGGAACTGTCAAAGTATGTTCCAAGAAAAAAGTCGACCTGTTTTTTTTAAAGAAATTTTCCTTCAGATTGAAAGTAAAAAACTTGATTTCAAAGAAAAAGCCAAACCACGAACTGATACTGGCATTCATGAAACTCTAACATCAGGCGATGCTGCAGCAAGTGCTAATGCAACAGTTAATGATGAAAATTCCCAACAACCAGAAGAATCACAAAAAAACAATAATGGTGATCAATAAAAAAAAAACGTTCATGGCATTTCATTTTCTTTTTCTATTCCAATTATTTAATCTTTCTTCTTTTCCTTTGAATTGTGGTTAGGTTAATCCAAATCTGTCTCGTTTAATATATATATATATATATATACATATATATTTAATTTTGATGTTTCTTGTTAAAATAATTCTAGTTCTCTTACATCAATATCTACTTCATTCTTTTTTTAGCACTAGATTTTCTTTTTCTTTCTATTGTACAATGATCTCGACATTTTTCTTTGAATGTGTGTTTGTTATTAAGACAAAAAACGAGAGACAATAAACTATATACGTATACACATAAGAAATTCTTTGTTTAAGTCGAAAACAAAAGACAGTTCATTGAATATTCATTGAACTAAAAGATTAGACGAGATTTACTTTTAAGAATATTAATTAGTTAAGAAGAACGAGTGATTTGATAAATGAAATGAAATTTTTGTTTTTCACATTTCTTCTGACCTTCATTGGAAATCTCAGATCATTTGAACGAATTGAGACGACTTTTTATTTGTCTGTAATTATTGATCTTGAAAATGAAGACTCACATTCGGTTTTATTTTTCCTTTTTCAAACAATATTGATGTCGCCATTTATCAACAAATGCTCCAATGTCTGCCATCTGTGCACTATCATCATTGGTGATAAATCATTATTTATTCCAGAAAAAAGCGAGAAAAAAAAAGTTAATAAATAACAAAAAAAACGAGAGAGAAAGGATTGTTCTCAACTTCTTCAGTATAATTATCATCATGAATAATTAGGAAAGAGAAAGCGATCGAACGAGAGCGAGAGTGAGAGAGACAAAAGGGATTAATATTACTATAGTCGTCGTTTGTTTGACAAAAGCAACTGTTTGAATTTATATTAAACTGATTCTCATTCCCGACATGTATTTTCATATCAAACAGATTGTCAGCTTAAGATCAACTGTAAACTGTCCTTCAATCAACAATCATTTTGTACGAAAAGAAAAAAAGAAAGCAAAGAAATGAGAGAAGAGACATACAGAGAGAGAGAGCGAGAGAAAGGTATTTGCTAGATGAAAATTGAAACCATCTAGAACGAAAACGTCGAGCCTTGAATCGATTATCGTTCTAATTAGGTAGACAACATAGACAGAATTTATTTTGTATGTCGAGACATAAAACGGAACAAATAAAAACTATCTCATCTATCTCAAAAGTCTTTGCATATGTTTATTAACGATTGATACTAATCATGCGAAAGTAAGAGAACGTTTTTTTTCTTTTTGTTTCAATTTATCTTACTGAATCAAAATTCAAATGACTATTTCGATTTGTAGAGATTTATTTAGTTACTTTATTATAATTATTTTCCTGCAACAAATCTACGCTCATGGACGATTAGAAGATCCACCAGCTCGAAATGCTGCTTGGCGTTACGGTAAATCAATCGAATGAAAACATCTTCGAATTCGATTTATTTTCAGGTTTCAATGTTCCAACGAATTACGATGATGTTGGATTGAACTGTGGCGGATTGAGTATTCAGAGACTCAATGGTAATTGATTTCTATTCGAATTTGAATCGATTGAACTTTTGTCTAGAGGGTAAATGTGGCGTCTGTGGTGACTCGTACACTGGGCCACGTGATCATGAATTAGGTGGAAAATATGCAACGAATACGATCGTTCGAAGTTATGCGATGAATTCGATGATTGATGTGAAAATTCTAGTAAAGAAAACTGAATCGAATTTGTTTTCGAAATCATTCTTGTTGTTGTCTACTAGTTAACTGCAAATCATGTTGGATTCATGGAACTTCGTCTTTGTTCATCGACAGATCCTTATAAAGAAATAACACAAGAATGTTTAGATGAAAATCTTCTTTATATCGAAGGTTTTGGAACACAATATCCTGTTCAAGAAGGCGTTGAATCGATTCATTTAAAGTAGAAAATAACTCTAATAAGAATTTCTCGTAAAAAAAAATCTCGTTTTTAAATAGAGTTCATCTACCAGAGGGTTTATCATGCGCACATTGTATTTTACAATGGCGTTATCATGCTGGAAATAGCTGGGGGGTCGATCAAGATACAGGCAAATCATGTCTAGGTTGTGGTTTTCAAGAAGAATTCTACAAGTAAAACGAAATCATATTCAAAATCAAAACTATAAACTATCGAACATTTTTCAGTTGTGCAGATATTAGTATTGATTCAGATACTAATCAAATCTTTCTACCATCGCTGACAACGCAAACACCATCTTCAATCGATGAATCACTTATACATATTCCATATGACGATTCAGTTGTTCTGCCAACTGAAAACGAACATATTCCGTATATTGGCTATCATGAATTGACAAAAACAACAACAGCCATCGCTGTCACCGCCGAAATTCCTTCGAATGCTGTCTATTCATTTGAACAAACAAATGATATTGTTAAAACCAATAAAACTCATCGTTGTTATCCAACGAATGAAGTTCTCAAGCCATTAATTGGCATCGAACATTGGTGTTTGAAATTATGCGTTGTTCATTGCCCACCGACACTATGTGCATGTGTACCTATTTGAAAAAAAATATAATTCTATCTTGTATTAAATGAATAGACTTTAATCTACACACTTTTACATTTGTTTTATTCTTGTGTAACACATTTTATTCGACATACGAACTAATAATATATCTTCATTCTGTTTTTCAGAAAATAAAAAAAGAAACAAATAAATAAATATACTATTCATAGACATGGTTCGAGTGAAATCCTCTTGGTCAACAATATAAATGTGAGCGTATCTCGATTCTTCTTCTTCTTTTTTCTTTCTTTACTTTCTTTCTCTAGTTTCAATTTATTTGACATCGTCATCCCGATAGATCTAGTTAGAGAATAGAACGAACAAGACGACATATATATAAACATATACATACATCTACATAGACACACATTGTCTTCAAAATTTTTAAATCACTGAACGCAACGAGTTACGTTCGTTTTTGTTTAGACAATAATTATGTCAACAACAATTCTTCCAGATATTTATCGTCATACAGCAAGAAAAAGTACAGTATCACGAAATGTAAAGCCAACTTCGAAAATTCATACATTTAATAATAATAATAATAATAATAATAATAATGTTATCAATGCAAAAAACTTCAAAGAAGAACAATCGATATTTGATACAATTGAATGTAATATTAAATTCGAAAAAGATCTTGCACAAAGTCAACGTTTAATGATTTTGCCTGAGAATGAAATTGAACAAATGAATGTTGAACAAAATCATGAGAACATCATTGCCGATATTCTCGATGATATTCTAAAGCAAATACCCGATCAGGTAATGATGATGATTAAAAAGGTTTTTCGCTTGTGTACATGTCGTTTTTCTCGATTTAGATAATCAGTTCAGATCAACATCGAACGAATTCAACAGATATTCGTCATGTTATGAATTCACTTGTGTCTCATATCGATGAATCAGATACAGAAAATGCAACTGTGAACGACGTACAAATGGAAGATATGCAACCAAATCAAGATGATGATATTGTCGAAATTGAACGTAAACATTTGTTTATTTTGAAAAAAATCGTATATTTTTCTTTTAAATTAGCATTACATTCGAATTTGCAATCTCATTCTTGTTCTTGTCAATGTCATCAATCGACATCTCAAACATTAATATCGAATTCGACAAATGATTATTTCATATTCGAACAAGCTCTACGTCAAACAAGACAAGAACATCAAGAAACAATACAAAACAATCAAGTTCTACAAACTTTAAAAAATCAACATAGTGAACTAATGAAATTATATCATCGACAATTATATTTGAGTAAAATCGATCGAGAACAACAAACGAATCAATTTGATCGACATGATCAATTTGTGCAAACTGATATATCAACAATAACACAATCAACTCAAGTACAGCAGGTCAATGGGACAACGCATATGAATTCGAATGCCAAAGTTGAATTAGCAGTTCCACGAATTAACAATCATTTTGTTCCTATTCCTGTTCGAACAACAGGCCCATCGTTACAACAAATCATTCCATGTTTGACAACAACGAATCCAACCATGATAAAAAAACAACCTCAACCGGTTTCGACATCTAATTCTCATGATATCGTGGATTTAACTGAAGAAGATGAAGAACAACAAGAACAAGACAACGATGAGGAAAAAATGAAACAGAATGGTAATCCAACAAGAACATTACCACCAAAAGTTAGTCCTGTACCAATAGTAAACACTCATTCTGTTCAACAGCCTGGTCCACCATTAGCTACGCGTAATCGTAAGTTAAACTTGACTTTATTCAAATATTATTTCTATTCTTTAGAACCAATAACTCGTCCTAATCTTTCAACTATTCAAAACGTTGTAATTATCTTTTATATTTCTCATTCAACTCGAAAAAATATTCTCTTCTCCTTTTATTTAGCAATCATCGATTCGTCCACTTATCGATCATAATCCGTGCGATTATACTGTTGGTCGACCTCAACTTAGTATTGCACATGATAATTCAACAGTACGTTTAACATGGAACCTTCCGGGTACACCGATGGAATCGATTTTAAACTACGAAATCTTTGCATACAAACAAAGTCATAATCTCACAAATTCCGATTGGAAAAAAGTAGAAAAAAAAACAAATAACGAACGAGCAGTTAGTTTTCCTTCATTTTTGTAGATCGGCACAGTCAAATCAATGCGTTTACCGATGGCTGTAACGCTAAAAGAATTTCAATCCAATAGTCATTATGCATTTGCTGTTCGAGCTATATCAGTTACTAATAAGTTTGGTCCTTTTTGTGAACCTAAAACGATCTTTACAGGAAATTCAATATCTGATCAACGCTCATCAACATAAATCTATTTGAGTCTTTGAAACATATAGAAAGCGATTTAATAATAATATTCGTTTGTTTTCTCTCGTTCGAAAAAAAAATCGAACTGAATGATATATATACATATACATATAGTAGTTTTCTTTTCTTTTTTTTTGTCTTTTTTGTAACAGATGTCTTATGTCTTTCATTGAATTAGTAAAAAAAGGAAATAACGCAAAGCATGTTCACTTGAGTTTTTCGTTTGTTTATGTATTTAAAACAAAACGCGAAGCGAACTAAACGAATAAATCCATGCATGTCAAAAAAGAAACGGCAACGAATGTAACGTGCTTAAAGTAAGAAAATAAATTCATGTTCACCTTGGGTAGACCGAGAACGTGAAGAGGTCACTAATCATTTCGAATCGAACAAGCGTCATTGGTGTATTTCTATCATACGCTATCTAACCTTCAATTTTTCGTATACACACATACACGTAATTTCGTGTTCTTGTTCTTCTTCGTCTTCATTTCATAACGTTGTATAACATGGTAATAGAGACCGAATCATCGACAGTTCGTCTTCGACAGAAATTTCTCGAGTTATCAAATGAATATTCGAAAGACAAAAACGTCCATTCACGAAGTCGATCGGCCAATAGTCGACCGCCCGTAGCTGATCTCAATGCAAGTCTTCGTTATCGACGAATGAGACGAAAAGTTGACGTTCTTCGAACACAAATCGATGCTGCCTTACATGATAATTATTTTACAACAAATGAGCCCGTAGGTTTATTTCGTTTATTTGATATCGAAATTCTTTTTTTCTTTGATCGAATAGGAAAATTCGAAGGACATGATACCGACACGTGATGAGGACACATCAGCAAAAAAGAAAAATGACGAGCAAAACCTTGTCACAACCGAACTTATTCAAGTATTACATAGTAAACAGACAAAAATCGATGAACTGGAACAACAATTGAAGGACAGAGAACAACAAGCAGCTCAATGGAAAGTGAGTTCATCCGATTTGAATACGCGGAAAAACGAGAAAATGTTAAATTATTTTTAGTATAAACATGAACGAGAATGTCAACGAAGGGAATTATTAGAACAAAAACTTATTGAATTAGAAAAGGAATTGAAAAATCGACAGCGTCAATCAACACTTCTTGTACAATTACAAAATGACGTTGAACGTCTTCATTTAGCTTTCAATGCACTTGAAGTAAACAAAACATTTTTTTCAATAGGAAATATTCATCGAATTTCAAATTCTTTAGACTGAAAATACTCAACTCAATTCTCAATTAACTCGTCTTCGAAACACTCGTCCATTATCAGCTCGTCTTTCGTCTCAACTCGATCAATTTCGTCATGGTGATCATTTCGTATCTATCGAATAATTTCACTTTATTATCTTCCTCTTCTTCTAGAATTATCTCAAACATGCCACGAATCTATATGTTAAATATTCTATTCAGATATTATCTTTCGAAAATCAAAAGCAAAAACGATGCACACATATATATATTTTTTCTCTCTTTCGTTTTAACTTCGTTTTGAAAGTTATTACTGTTTTTTTCTTTTGTTTATAAAATGATTGTATTTTATTATCTATTGAAGAAAATAAATAAACACATATTTATGGTTTACACTCGGTTTTCATAGGTCAGTGACATCTGTATAGAAATTCGAACGATTGGAGTAGAGAAATCGAAATTGTTTTCCAAACGTTAGATATCTGCTTCTTATTATTAATTGTAGAGAAAACGAACGACGATGGTTAGCAACAAACCTAAAGTAAAGAGAAGCGAAACTTGCCAAATGATTTGTTCATTTCATCGATTGTCTAGAAAAGACAGCAGCAGGATAATGCCGATGATGGATATCGAACTCAAACTCAACGGCCAAGTCAAGTAACGAGAGAAAATAAAACTCGAAAACGAAATACGATTCGAAAGATTCGTTTAGATGATGTTGGAAGATGATGCAGAAATGAGATTACGAGTTCGATTAGATTATCGACAGTTCATTGATGATTTAAACAGTAAAAAAACAAGAAGAAGAAGAATCAATATGAAGATAATGATTGTATGCACTGTTTTCTAGCTAATCGACAATTGTATACAGCGCCGGATAATGATGAATTAGAAAAGAAAATCGATCAAGTTGATCAAGCTTTTGCTAAAGGTAGAATTGATATTGTTGACAAGAGAATGACGAGCTATGTAAATGCGTTTAGTTAAAATGCCTCGAGAAGGTGTTCTTGACGCTTCGGCACTACGTACAATTTCGAATCTTGCTAGTGTTCGAATTCGTGCTGTCGATGAAGCTGGCAGTTTAGATCGAGCTTATGATTTTGCACGTAAATGTGATAAAATTCTCTCGAAATTGGTCGGCAATGGCAATGAATTTTACGAAATTTTTGCTAATTTTCATCATATTGTTCCATCACCTAGTATCATGTATGTTTGTTTTCTGTTATTGTCATTTGGAAACTATTGATTTTTCCGTTGTTGACAAGGAATGGACGATTACCAACGAAATTATTCACAAATGAATATCATGAAAAGCAAAAGCAACGTGCAAAATCAGTTCGACAACCGAAATTAACTCAAGAACAATTAGAAAAATCACGAACACGTCCTGAAGAAGTTCGATTCGATAGATAAGCTGATTCTTTTTGTTAACTATTCGTTATTTTTAGGTTAAAGAATTTAATTCTGAACTCGGCGAACAAACTATCAAACAAATTATGCATATCAAACGATGTCTCGTTAATTCCTATAATAAATCGAATAAAAGTCCAGTCGATTATTTCGAATTTGTTATCGATCCACATTCATTTGCACGAACTGTTGAAAATATGTTTCATGTTTCATTTCTGATTAAAGTTTGATCATTGAAAAGAGTCTTTTGATTGAAATCTATGCTTTTGATTTGTAGGAAGGATTTGTCAATCTGTTTCTCGACGATGAACATTTGCCTGCACTAGGTAAAGTTGATTGAATATGTAAAATTTAGATGAATTTGCTTTTCTTTCAGAACCAACAGAAAAAGCTTTGGCTCGAAATAATGACGCATCGCAATCTGAAAACACAATGGAACGTGCAAATCAAATGATTATGGTTTGCAATTGATTCATTTTTTTCTATCATTTGCAATTTATTTTGTTTTATTTTTAGTCACTGACAATGGACGAATGGGAGGTATGATGAAATCTTCTTTTCAATTCTATTTTCACTAATTGTTCTCATTTTCTAGGAATTAATTGCAGTCTACAATATAACAGAAGCTAAAATAGTAGCTAAAACCTAAAAACTCTCTTCTTTTGTTTTACAAGTCACGTGGTGTCTAACAATGTGCCCGTCGTATTGAAATAAATTTCTTATTTCAACTTGTACAGTCTCAATCGAAACAATAGTTCTCTGCTAGATATATATATATATATATGTATTTTTTTCTGTCATCAAAACAAAATAAAAACTAGAAATTTCATTTTTGCCGCGTTAATCAACGCGCTGAGATTATTGGTAACTAATAGAATTAATTTCATTATTTTCATTTGATATTCTAATTTGGTTTGATACTAAATTACAAACAAACAAAAAAAACAGAATGGCTAAAGGACAAAAACGTACAAAAAAAACAGCCAAAGCAGCTCGAACAAAACGATCGGCTGCACGTAAAACGAACAAAAGCCGACGAACAACTACATCAAAACGACGAACTGGCCAAAAGAGCAAATCAGGAAATAGCTATAAAAATTACATGAAAAAAGCAATTTCTCAGTAAGAATTTGAGAGAGTATTTCAAATTGATATTTGAAAATTAACAATTGTTGAACATATGATTAGAGTCAAAACTGAAAATCCAACTTTATCACATACAGATGCATTCAAACTCGCCACTCAACAATGGTCAACTTCACCGGATAATCCCAAGAATAAATGAATAAATAAAAACTATTCGAAACGAATGTTTTTGATTTATGATTGAAATAAATTTTTTTCTTTTTTAAAAACGATCTAGATGTCCTCGTTAGTCCGTTGCTTTTTCTTATCTATGATGAGTCATAAGATTATGAATCACAGTTATGTTGGAAAAAATCTGATTTAAAAAAAATTAGTCAGACGATGTCGAACAAGCGAAAGCAACTTGAACAATGCAGTATTTGTCTTGATGAATTGTTAGATCAAGTCGTAGGAATACCGGAGGGTTGCGATCATGCATTTTGTTTTGAATGTATCAGTGAATGGGCAAAAGTTCGAAAATTTCAAATGACAAAACGTATTATAACTGCTCACTGTATTTTAGGACAATAAGACATGCCCATTTGATCGAAGAAATATCCAATTTATTCAAAAACAATATTCGTTTTTCAATGGAAAACCCTATGCTAAAGTATTCTTTATTTTGGTTACTCAAACGTGACTTATCGGTGACATGTTTTTATTAGGTTGATGTGAATAATATTCGAAAAGAATTACCTATTGAAGATGATTCGATTGTATGTGGAGCATGTGAGAGCGATCAGGGAGAATTTCATCCGTTTGTTCGATGTACTCAATGCAAAAATAATTATCATGAAATCTGTGTGAATGCATCGGATCTTTCGAAATGGATTTGTCCATCATGTGGACATGAGAATATTGAAAATCCAGAAGTTTGTTTTATCGAATTTATTGATAATCTAGTAAATCAGTTTGATTGTTTAGTTTGTATATCAATTGCCAGTGATCAAACAAGAAAAACCTTTGAGTAGTAACAGTGGAAAACAATCAGTCATATCACCAGCGTATGTATTCAAAATAATTTCGTAAGTTACATACAGAAAAGAAAATCATTGATATTTTAATTAAAGTGAAGCAGCTCGTCGTATTGCAGCCAGTGGCAAATCGATATTGCCTTCATCTCGAGAAACTGTTCTAGTTAATCAAACAAAATATATGACTGAACTTCGACTAAAACGAAAAAAATTAGCACGTCTTCCTCCGAAAATTCCTGTGAATCAATTGCCACGAATTCAACGTCGAAAGGACGTGCCGATTCAATCACAATCAAAAGTTATACGGAACAAACTCACTCATTCTTCTAGTAAAGTTTCATTTATCGATCAATTACTCAATTCTCAAAAGCAACTTCTTTCGCTTAATAATATTAAATTACATCGGTAAATTTTTTTCTTATTCAATTAGATTCTCATTTAATTCTTGTCTATTTAGAGCTCAAATAAATTTTTCATAAGCCATGTTTTTAATATACTTGTTTTTCTTTTAAATAAATCATTTCACTACATATTTATTCAGGAATTAACTCAAGTCTTATACATAGTTTTCTATAGATCATGTTTGTCGATGAATATTCAGTTGGACAATCATTATCATTAATCTTATCTTTTCGACTATCAACTAATAAACTTGAACGAATTTTATGTTCGAAAATATCGAGCTTAGAAAGTCTCCAGTCGATTGCAAATGTAAAGTGCAAAGGTGAAATCATCCATTGAATGTTATGATAAACTCAACATATCTTATTGACATTTTCTCCTGTTCGAATACCAACAAGGAAAAACAATGCGTTTTCCGTCTGCAAATATTTTTCTTCTAATAGAATATGTCATCTAGCGAAAACAGACTCGTTTCTTCCCGCATCAAGTGTGTCTGTCATATGGGACACTTTTATTTTTTGGCTTTCTCGTTCCCTATATCGTTAATTTCCCATATTGAAAATGTCATCTTCACTCGGTGATAATCGAGAGACTTGGCAATCTGATGCAAGCATCGAATATCTCTCATGTCAAAATCATTTTACTAGGATCTAATGCATATTTGATAGGTTTTTTGTTTTGTTATTAATAACTAATGATAGATTTTATAAAGAGTAGTCAAAGTATAGTTCGGTGGAGAGAAATGAACGTGCTGTTGCTAGAGTTCATATTCATCAACAATAAAACATCGGCGTTTTCCTCATCTATTATGTTTTGAGACATAAATCTAATATTATTGTTGTTATTCTCATAACTTGTACGAGAAAAAGGAGGGGGAGAGAGCGATCGAGAGGAAAGAAGGCTTGTCTAGTCATATTAAGAATTGCATTTTTTTTTCTTTTACATACTCTCTCTCTCTCTCTATACGTCTCTACGGCTAAACGGGGACAATGAAATTTGTCAAGAATAAGCTGTTCCAATCATGAAAATAAGTCGACGATAAAAATTGATTTTTCTTTTCATTCGCGTTCTAGACTCGATCATGGACGGCACGGATTCGAATATGTTACGATTAAATCCCGAGCAAACAGCTGAACTTCGTAAAAGTCAAACAAGTCTTCTAAGTTTAACAAGTGACGAATCAGCGTTACCAATAAATGATGTAAGTCGTTAAACTAGAAATTAAACATTCGAAAACATCATACATATAGCAATTAATATCTAATTGTTTTGTTTTTTCGTCATCAATATTCATTAAATGCTCGATTTATTTATCAGAATCGAAAGCAAATATCATAGCATCTCTCATTCTGTAAAGTGTCTTGTTCTTTATCGATTCAAGGCAAGGTTGTTTTTTTTCTTGCGTACATACATATGCATGTATGTGCATGTATATATATATACAACAAAAAAATGTCATTTATTGGACATGTAAAATGAATAAAGAAACGAACGTGCTTCATCTTAAAGAATCAACGTCATCTATTTTAAGATCATAATTGCATTATTAACGATAAATCGGAAAATATAGTTTCGATTTTTTTCTTTTTTTTTCTTTCCTGCGTTCTTCTTTTTCTTCATCAATCAAAATCAAAAAAGTAAAGTAAAGAAAAGAAAAATTTATATATCAACATTACATTAAATATAGGTTCGTACGGTTTTTTTTTTATTAGCAACTTCTTTTCATTAAAACGTTTTTCAGAGAGAATTCTCTTCCTCTACCAGAAAAAAAAATATTCAGATCAATAACGTGTGGGATGTTCGTTGATTGATAGTGTTCTATCAAGTGATCTTCACAATGAGAGTGTGCGCACATTCACATTAAACACTAGATGTATAAATGTGGTAATTGAAGCTTTCTGATTTTGGTTTTTTTGTATCCGCATAGAGACTGGTCTATATCGTTCGATTTACGCACAGTTTAGTTGGCAGATAAGAGAATTTATTTTTGCTAAAGTAAACGATCTCGTGCATATTTTATCAATTTTCGTTGATGATCTACGCTGAATAGTTTCTGTTCGTTCTTCTTTTCTTCCTTCTCTTGCCGAGAGTTTACTGTTGACTTGTTACGCATATAAATATATAACATTGATTGATTTCCTTCAAATCAGTTTATGATCGAATCGAGTAAAGATAGATCTATATATATAGAAAGGGAAAGAAAGAGACAAATAGCGAAAAAAAATCCAACTTGTTGTTGTTGTTGTTGTTATTATTATTATGATTATGATTATTATTATTATTATTATTAGAGAAAGCATGCATTCAAGAGTGAGATGTGTATGAAAAAAGCAAATATATATGTATATGTCTCTATGGATTTAAGCATCCCATTGTTGATTGTTAGTATATCTTTAT